>UMEJ01005957.1_pt1 | contig 14714 bp, 10 predicted proteins | sample 1964731 | NCBI WGS metagenome assembly UMEJ01 (sample SAMEA4836018, study PRJEB28245) | human gut metagenome | biome: gut microbiome; material: fecal sample | place: Denmark | collected 2008 | reverse complement strand
AAGATAATCTGTGATTTCCCGCCGATGTTGTTTTCTGTTTCGTCCTATATACTCAATCAGGCTACAGGTAAAAAATAAATTGTTATTATTTTTTTTCGCCATATACGACCTCACTTCCTGCAAATTCCAAAGTATCCAATGCCGAAACTGTATGAAAACTGATCTGATGTGTGGGGTACTTAAATTTTACCAGTTCCCAGAAAGCAGATCTTGAGATCTTACCATCCAGATAGTTTTGCAGGTAATTGTAGATCGTATCATCTGCCATCGGTCCTTCCACAATATCATACTGATGTGCTTGTCCACTTCGACAGGAAATAATAAAGTCCAGCCATTCTTCTGTCATTTTCTCAAATCTAAGAATTTTTAATTCTGTATTTTCTATATACTCGTACCTGTTAATGTATCCCTTTTCTCCATACCTTGTCGCCCACCGTTCTGCCTGTTTTTCGATGTTCGTACAATAGAAGCCAAAGTAGAAATCTTTGTTAAATCGAGCTTTTCTGATTTCCGGATACTCTACTATATCTTTACTTCCATGATATAAAGTCATATGCACTCCTTTTCAGATTGGACTTAACACAATAGTTTCCTGGAGCTATTATAACAAATGTGTATCGAAAATCGCAATATATTTTACTCTCACAAGAGCATCTATATCACGACACTCTCCCATTCTCCATCTCATACACCACATCCGCTACTTTCATCGTAGAAGTTCTGTGTGACACCAGCACGACGGTACGGTTGGCTTTATCTTCCTTCAGGGATTTCAGGATGATGCCTTCGTTCAGGGAATCCAGATTGGAGGTTGGCTCGTCCAGAAGAAGGCTACCAGCGCGGTTCCTTCCACTACGGGGTCCTGATGCCGGATAAAGTATTCAAAAACGCCGGTTGGGATCCGGGGATTTCCGTTTTCTTCTTCGGCTTTTACCCAGCCGGTTTCTGGGTCCACATACCAGAGAACAGTTTTTTTCCTCCGGTGCTGTGCAGAACAGTTCAAAATAGCTGTCCTCTTTTTTTACATGAAGGCGGATCTGTTCTTTATAATTCTTAAATTCACCGGCCAGTCTTCTTGGACAGGTTTTTTCCATGTAGTAGATTCCCATGAGAAAGGAGTATTCCCCCGGCTCATAGCGGTATCTGAGGTCTGTGTTCCGAAGAGCATGCTCAAAGGTGCTTCCGTAATTTACAAAATTGCAGATTTGCTGCACGGTCTCATCGCTTACCACGTGCTCCATGCGGCAGGCATCTTCTTCTGCAATGCGGCTTTCTACTCCTACATATTCCAGAAGCTGGGTGAAGGTTTCATGGCGGTGGCGGCATTCCTCGCCCCGGATCCGTCCCAGCTCTGTGAGGCAGACGCAGATGTTTTTTTCTTCGATTTTTACGTAGCCCTAGGCGGTCAACTGTTTCAGACAGGCCAGAACCTCCCGTCTGCTCATCTTCATCCGCCCGCAAATCTCGGAGATTCCGATCAGGGCGTCCTTTTTTGCAAGAGAGCAAAGCTCCTCCAGTATGTCTTCCTCGATTTCTCTTTTGGATAAGGGTATGCTGTGGCCCAGCTCTTCTGTGGATTCATATGTTATTTTTGTCATTGTTTTTTTCTGAACCTGTTTTATATTTGTGGCTGTGTTAGTTCAGTCTAATTCCTTATAAAAGATGGCTCATATTTCTGTCAAGAGGGCAAAAAAATCCCCACCGGTCGGATTAATTGTACCTGATCGGTGGGAAGTATATATTCTGTAAAATTGTATTCTCTTTATTTACGTCCAGTCGCTCTCCGCTTCTGCCAGCTTCTCCCTCAATGTTTTCTCAAGAGCCACAAAAGCCGGAATAAAGCTGTCGCGGATGAGCAGGATCATCTCATCTACTTCCTGCTCATTATATATATGGACAGATGTGTTACGCTTTTTCAGCATGAGCAGCCACACTGCTGAATCGTTTACGAAGCCCAACTTATAGCCAAGCTGCAGGATTTCTCTCGGTGAACCGGTGTCTGCTCCTTCTGCCCCGTGGAGTCGCAGGATCTCCTGAAGAGCTTTCCAGGCAAGCTCGAAAGTCAGGTTGAACTGTCCGATCACGCCGGTTCTGTAAATATCGTTGTTATCCGCAAGTTTGAAATCTGCATTTCTTAATATAGTAAGACAATTAGAAAAATTATCAAGCTTTTTCATAGATCACAACTCCATCCTTTTTAATTTCTTTTTTGAGTTCTTCAGAAATTGAAGCATCTGCATTAATTACATCAAACATCAGAAGTGAATGGATATTTTCTTTGATATCCCAGTAAAAGGAATCAAAATCTCCTCCATATACAGCAATATCTACATCACTTCTTTCTGTATTGTTTCCTCTTGCACGGGACCCAAAGAGGATGATCTTTCTGACAGAATGTTTTGTGGCAAATGAAAATAGTTCTCTTATAACTCTTTCCGGAAGATCATATCGCATTTTTAACGCCTCCCATTTTCATATAACCCTATCATATCCTATCTGCCAGTTATCCGCAATCCTCTTCGCGTCTTTTATACCCTCGGCTTCACACCCTTCGTATCTCTCTTAGCCAGCTTAACTTTATTCAGCACATACGGCTTATCATGATATTCAATGGCATACTCCTGCCTGCTTTCCAAAAGATACGCGTGGTGAATGCGGTCTTCGCCGGTAAGCTTCATGCCGCGAACACCCATAGCGTTTTTCTTAGTGACGGAGATCTCGGTTTTCATGATACGGAGGAAGTAACCCTTTTCAGACTGGAACACAACCTGATCCATCTCGTCCGCTGCTCCTACGAATACAAGGCGGTCATCCTCTGCAAGCTTGGTGGAAACAATGGTACGCTTGGAAGCACGGAACTCGTCTCCTTTTACCAGCTTGCACATGCCATTTTCTGTAACAAAGAGCACTGTGGAGGCTGCTACCTGACTCAGCGGTGCCACATAAAGGATCTGCTCGGAAGTACTGTCATAATTACCCAGATTATCTGCCGGAACACCTTTATCACGGAAACGCACCAGCGGGATATCCTCTGCCTTCACTGTGTGGAGCTTGCCGGTATCTGTAAAGATACAGATCTTGTCCGTATTCATGCAGGTAAAGACATAGCGGCTCTCTGCGTGGGCGGCTTCTTTATTACGCTCGTAGGCATTCTTGTCAATGAGACGCATATATCCGAAACGATCCATCAGGAAGCAGACTTCGGTCTCTTCCATCTTCTTCTCCTCATAAACAGCTTCCTCTGCATTTTCAATAGAAGTCTTACGCTTGCTGCCGTATTCCTTCTTGATCTGATCCAGTTCACCCATGATCACGGCTGCCATGGAGTCATAATTATTCAGGATATCCTCATAAGCAGCAATGTTCTTCATGGTTTCCTCATGCTCCTTCATCAGAGCATCGATCTCCAGACCGATCAGCTTGTAGAGACGCATGTCCAGGATGGCTGTGGCCTGTTTCTCTGTGAATTTCAGGGATTTTGCCGCTTTTTCGGAGGTCTTGGTCTTGAATTTGATCCCTTCTGTGATACCGTCGGTCAGACATTTCTTTACCTGGTCACGGCTCTTGCTGCCGCGGAGGATCTCGATGATCAGGTCAATGACATCGCAGGCTTTGATAAGGCCTTCCTGGATCTCCCGTTTCTCCTGTTCCTTGGCAAGAAGGGTTGTATATTTTCTGGAATTTACTTCAAATACAAAGTCCACATGGTGAGCAATGATCTGCTTCAGTCCCAGTGTTTCCGGTCTTCCGTCTGCAACTGCCAGCATGTTGACACCGAAGGTATCCTCCAGTCGGGTCTTCTTATAGAGCATGTTGGTAAGGTTCTCCACGTCTGCATCGCGCTTCAGTTCCAGAACGATACGGATTCCCTCTTTGGAGGACTGGTTGGAAATATCCACGATATCTGTGGTCTTCTTGGTCTCTACCAGGGTTGCGATATCATTAAGGAATTTTCCGATGTTTGCACCAATCATGGTGTAAGGAATCTCTGTGATCACCAGCTGCTGGCGACCGCCCTTCAGCTTCTCTATTTCCACCCGTCCACGGATACGGAGCTTACCTGTTCCAGATTCATAGATCTTTACAAGGTCGTCCTTATTTACTACGATACCACCTGTCGGAAAATCCGGGCCCTTGAGATAACGCATCAGCCCACGGGTGCTGATATCATTATTCTTCATGTATGCCTTCACAGCATCCACCACTTCGCCCAGGTTATGCGGCGGGATGCTGGTAGCCATACCAACGGCGATTCCATCTGCTCCGTTTACAAGGAGGTTTGGAATACGCACCGGAAGTACTACCGGCTCCTTCTCTGTTTCATCAAAGTTCGGCATAAAGTCCACAACGTTCTTATCCAGATCTTCCAGAAAAACCTCCTGGGTCAGCTTCTCCAGACGGGCCTCTGTGTATCGCATGGCTGCGGCTCCGTCTCCCTCGATGGAACCAAAGTTTCCATGTCCGTCCACCAGTGTACGGCCCTTCTTAAATTCCTGCGCCATGACTACAAGCGCATCATAAATGGAGCTGTCACCGTGGGGATGATATTTACCCATGGTATCTCCTACGATACGGGCACATTTACGGTACGGGCGGTCGTAGCGGATGCCAAGCTCATACATATCGTAAAGGGTACGGCGCTGTACCGGCTTCAGTCCGTCACGTACATCCGGCAGTGCTCTGGAAATGATAACGCTCATGGCGTAATCGATATATGATTTCTGCATGATCTCCGCATAATCGGTGCGGATGATATTGTCCTGTTTCGTATTCATAGTTTATTCTCCCAATCAAATATCCAGCTCTGCATCTGTTGCATGCTCATAGATAAAGGCCTTACGTGGCGGAACATCGCTTCCCATCAGGATCTCTGTCACATCGGAGGCCATGCGGGCATCTTCGATCTCCACACGCTTCATCATTCTTGTCTCAGGGTTCAGGGTAGTCTCCCAGAGCTGCTGGGCGTCCATCTCACCGAGACCTTTGTATCTCTGGAGCGTGAAGCTTCCCGGTTTATGGCTCTTACGGTATTTCTCAAGAGCCTTGTCATCGTAGAGATATTCCTCCTGCCCCTTCTTCGGCATTACCTTATAAAGAGGTGGCATGGCAATATACACATGTCCCTCATAGATAAGCTCCGGCATAAAACGGTAAAACAAGGTCAGAAGCAGAGTAGAGATATGAGCACCATCCACATCCGCATCGGCCATGATCACGATCTTGTCATAACGAAGCTTCGTGATATCAAAATCATTTCCGTAGCCTTCGGAAAAGCCGCAGCCAAAGGCATTGATCATAGTCTTGATCTCTGCGTTGGCCAGCACCTTGTCGATGGTAGCCTTCTCTACATTGAGGATCTTACCACGGATCGGAAGGATTGCCTGATAGTTACGGTCTCTGGCTGTCTTGGCCGAACCGCCGGCGGAATCTCCCTCTACGATAAAGATCTCACACAGTGACGGATCCTTTTTCTCACAGTTGGCCAGCTTGCCGTTGGAATCAAAAGAGTATTTCTGTTTGGTGAGAAGGTTTGTCTTGGCACGCTCCTCGGTCTTACGGATCTTGGCCGCCTTTTCCGCACAGGAAAGGACGATCTTCAGTGTTTCCAGATTTCGGTCAAAAAACAGTACCAGCTGTTCTCCTGCTACCTTGCCGGTGGCTCTGGATGCGTCCTGGTTATCCAGCTTGGTCTTGGTCTGTCCCTCAAAGCGGGGTGCCGGATGTTTGATGGAGACTACAGCAGTCATTCCGTTTCGGATATCTGCACCTGTAAAGTTGGGGTCTTTATCCTTCAGTACACCGATCTCACGTGCGTAGGTGTTCATTACCGTTGTAAAGGTAGTCTTAAATCCGGTCAGATGAGTTCCTCCCTCTGCATTGTAGATATTATTGCAGAATCCGAGAACGTTCTCACGGAACTCATTGGTAAACTGAAAAGCAACCTCCACCTGGATCCCGTCTGCCTCTCCTTTAAAATAGACCGGATCATGGAGAGACTGTGCATTCTTGTTAAGGTCACGGATAAAGCCTACGATCCCCTCCGGCTCATGATACTCGATATCCTCAGGAGTGTCCCCTCTTCGATCCTCAAAATGGATGGTAAGCTCCGGATTCAGATAAGCAGTCTCATGAAGACGGCTCTTTACATCCGCTGCTCCAAATCTTGTTTTCTCAAAAATCTCCGGATCCGGAAGGAAATTCACACAGGTTCCGGTACCTCTGGTCTTCCCTAATTTGGGGAGCAGTCCTGCTTCCAGTTCAATGGTAGGGATTCCTCTCTCATAGTGGTCATGATGTATATAGCCATCACGGCTGATCTTAATATCCAGATACGTAGATAATGCGTTCACTACGGAAGAACCTACACCATGAAGTCCGCCGCTTGTCTTATATGCGGAATTGTCAAACTTACCGCCTGCATGAAGGGTTGTAAAAACAAGACGCTCCGCAGATATTCCCTTGGCATGCATATCCACCGGGATCCCTCGTCCATTATCCTCTACTGTACAGGAACCGTCCTTCTCAAGAACTACATGGATACGGCTGCAGTACCCTGCAAGGTGCTCATCCACCGCATTGTCTACGATCTCATATATCAGATGGTTCAGTCCCTTTCTGGATACGCTTCCGATGTACATACCGGGGCGCTTTCGCACAGCCTCGAGGCCCTCCAGGACAGAGATACTGCCCGCATCATAAGTGTCTTTTTTTGCCATTCCACTGATTCCTTTCTTTTTTATATTCGAACATTTGTTTGTATTATACTCAAAATATATGTACTTGTAAAGTCCACATGATCATCTTTTTTCTGCAATTTTTCCAAAAGATACGCGTGGCAGTTCAAGGAACCGGTCTTCCGAAAAATCGCTTTCTTCAGCCGCCACAGCCTATCTATTCTATCAAAAGTATCTGTAAACTTCAAGCAATTTGTGTCTGTCTGAATACAACAGGCGGAAAACCCTGCTTTTTATGAAAGCATGTTTTCCGCCTGTTTCTGATCATTTCAGGAAATTTTTTCCAGAAGCTTCTCCTCGCACAGGGGCCTGGAAAAATAATATCCCTGTATCATATCCACACCCCATTTTTCCAGAAGCTTTACCTCCTTTTCGGTCTCAGCGCCTTCTGCGATCACCTTATATCCCATATGCTGCAGGATCATGACAATGCTGCGATAAAAGGTAGCCGTCTGAGGATCGCTGCTGACCCCGGACAAAAGAGAACGGTCCATTTTTACTGCTGAAAACGGAATTCGAAGAACTGCGTTCAGATTTGCATAACCGGAACCAAAATCATCTAGGCACATGTGGATTCCCACTTCTGCAAAATCATCAATGGCTGTGCAGAAGCTTTCGCTGTATTCGGTTGCTACGTTTTCCGTGATCTCAAACTGAAAATATCCCGGATCTAATCCATACCCCTGTATGATCCCGATAAGCACATGGCTGTATCCGGGTTTCATCAGTTCGGAAGGAGAAAGATTGAATTTCACATTCCGGATCTTCTTCATGATATATTCATGTTCTTTTATAAAACGGCAGACCTTGTGAAGCTGAAGACATCCCACTGCAGAGATCATTCCCTGTTTTTCCGCGATCCCGATAAACACATCCGGCGGGATCATTCCCAGAACAGGATGTTTCAGCCGGCTCAGTGCCTCCAGAGTAATAAAATCCTGGTTTTTTATAGAATATACCGGCTGATAATATACTTCAAACAGATCCTCTTTCACAGCCTTCTGAAGAAAATGCTCCACTTCCTGCTCATAGCGGAAGCCCTCCAGGATCTTGCTGTCCGACTGGATCAGGACCGTATCCTGACGGTTCTGTATCAGAGAGATCATATATTCAATATAAGAAAGAATACTATCCTCTTTTTCCAGTTTTTCCGCATTCATGATCCCGCAGATTGCAGCATGGAACGACACCTTTTCGTTTTCGATAAAAAACGGCTTTTTCAGAAATTCTTCTATGCCGTCTCTGGCTTTTTCATAATCTGTCAGCGAGTCCAGCACTGCCAGAAAGCAATTGCCTGTGATACGAAAGATCTGCACTGAATCCGTGATCTCCCGAAATCCCTTCGCCGCCCGGATCAGCAGCTGATCTCCTACTCTGGTACCGTAGATCCGGTTGATCTGCTTCATATTGCGGGCATCCACAGCAAGCAGATGAAAGCTTTCTTTTCGATAGAGCTTTTCTCCGATCCATTTGTCAAAATACTGTTTGTCAAATAAACCTGTCATACTGTCCATATATTCACCTGGATTGTTCATAGTAAGATAGATCAGCCAAAGTCCTACAGAAAGTCCGAAGCCGGTAAGCAGTATTCTTTCCGCGGCAATCTGGAGAAACAGGCAGGCTGCTTCGATAAACCAAAATCTCCATATGGTGCGCCGTATTTCTTTTTCTGCTGTTTTTCCATAAAGTAACATAAATGCAACGATCACCAGCATAAAAATGAATACATATCCATAGAGCAGAAAATGAAAACTTCCCCGGATAAATCTACCTTCCTGGTCAAAATAAAAAAGCCATCCCGTCCGTAAGTTTGCTGTAACTGCCAGCAGCATTGCAGCCGGCAGGACCACCCAGCCGGTTTTCAGCCATTTATACTTCTCCTTCTGTCTTCCGGTGATGATCCGAATGTAGCAGAAAAGCCCGTAGGTAAGTATGACATCACAGAAATAATAGAGCGTCAGGACCAGCGCTGACATTCTGCAACCTTCGCTGCTGCCGCCTCCCGCGATCACCGCACTCAGCATATCCAGCAGCACGTAAACGCCGCTGAAAGCCAGAAAACATACAAAATTCCTGTTTTCCGCATTGTTCAGTCTTTTATGAGAAAAATAATGTATCGCGATCATCGTCACCAAAACAAGGGATGTGATCTGAAAACAGTTAATATACTCCATTTTTCAAATCCCCCTTCTTTTTGTTCTCATAAAGCTTCCTGTCTGCCTCATATTTCCATTCTCCCATGGATTTCAGAGAGCCATCCTTATTTCGCAGATGGCTGCATCCCAGGGACAACGAAAAACGATGTCTGCATCCTCTCCCGATATTCCGGAGTTCTTCTTTCAGGCGTTCCGACCAGAATTCGTCCGGTACTTCCGGATCATAGACCAGAACCGCAAATTCATCCCCGCCGATGCGGTAGCAGGTTCCTTTTTCCCGGAAAACGTTCTCCACACATCTGGCCGAGATCACCACCATCTCGTCTCCTGCAGCCCGTCCGTATTCTTCGTTGATCACGCGAAGCTGATCGATATCGATATACATAAGAAGGATATCCCGGTATCTGCCCATATCTGCGGAAATACTTTCCAGTTTTTTCTCAAAATTGGCTCTCGTCTCAAGTCCTGTCATCCCATCCTCTCTGGACAGTCGTTCGTAAGCCTGGGATTCCAGACGGTAACGGACGTTGTCTGCCATCATCATGACTGCGTCTGCAATGACCAGCACAAGAAACACAAGATTTCCCAATTCAAAAATGGATCCATAGTAGGAAATCTCGAACAGCCAGTACAGGATCAGCGCTATGATACCGCTTGCTCCCACGATGATATATGCAATGAGAAGCAAATGTATCTCACGCTGTTTATGCTTCCGGTACTCCCGGATCAGAAGTACCGCTGATATCAGGACCCACACAAACAGCAGGATATGTGTTACAAACAGCATATCCTTAAATTCAAAGGCTCCCAGGATCACCAGAACTCCCTGTAAAACAGCATTCAGATAAAATGTAAAGATTCCAAGATCCAGGAGCCTGTATTTTTTCATGTTTCCGATATTCTGCAAAAAACGCAGCATCGGAACTGCCAGCAGCATGAACATATAAAAAGAAATGAGACATAATACTTCGGGGCATCTACTGTAGCTTTGTGCCAGTGATGAGTCCGTCACCAGCCAGATACTGCACATCATAAGGAACAGTGCCACATCCCGGAACCGTCTGTCCGGCATCTGCCTTATTCTCATATAGATGCAGATGCACAGGGCGATCATACTTAATACGATCATGATCGTTGCCGCCCCTAAAGGAATGGCTGCTTTTCTGATCTGATACCAGGCTATTGCACTTCCAGTTCCTATGCATACCGGCTCTATAACATATTTTCCTCTCTGAGGCGCAGAATAGCTGAACGTCAGGACTTTTCCCTCTGTGTCATTACCCAGAGCGGCGATGCACTGCACCTTGGAACGCATCTGCACATTTTTGGAAAACATGGCCTCCTTATATTCATACAGGATCTTTCCATTCAGGCGTATCACCAGATCGTACTGGGCTCCTGTAGAAACCACGGTCATTCCTCTGCTTTCCGCTCCCAGACTTTCATTGTACAGGATCAGCTTTTCACCTGTTTTTGCCGGAATTTCCGCAGGCAGGGTGATCTCCTGTTTTTTTCCGTCTTTTATGTAGTACCATCCTTTGTTAAGAAGCTGTACACTGTCCTGATTCTGGATCAGCCCCCCTGTGTGGATCGCCGCAAAGATCGCGCCAAAAACCAGCAGTACCACAACAAAAAGAAAGGATTCTCCCTTCCATATCAAATTTTTCTTTTTTCTGTAATCCATACTCTTCCTCTTTATATTTTTTTATTCCATTTCGTTTTGTATCTATCATATCATCAATCGATTTTTCCGTCAAAAAAATTGTCAAAAAACAGGGTGAAAATTTTTTTCAAAAAAAGCAAAAAAGTGCTTGCATTTTGTAAGAAAGTATTATATACTAACGAAGTCGGTTGCGGGAAACAACAGAAGTCAAGAGTAAACGACACAAATGAATATGGCCAGTTGGTCAAGGGGTTAAGACGCCGCCCTCTCACGGCGGAAACACGGGTTCGATTCCCGTACTGGCTATCAGCTGAAAGCAGTTAGGATTTTTATTCTGACTGCTTTTTTGTGATTGTTATACTTCACTTTTTCCTGTTATCGTTATCAAACGTTGCTCTGAACATTGCATATAAAAATTTCGTTCTTCCTGTTTATCTGTTTTCTGTATTTTCACATATATTATTTTGCATTTCTTTCTCTTCTGTTTTATAATTTCCCCTGAAAATACTTAAGATAAGGGGTGACTTCTCATGCATCACAAACATTCTTTTCGCAGAAAGCTGCAGACATTTTTTCTTTCTCTGCTGCTTGTTCTGCTAACAGTCGCAGGAGTTCCCTCTGCTGCTTACACAGCCGAGGCTGCTTCTGCTGACACAACAATGGCTGTACACTTTCTGGATGTAGGGCAGGGGCTTTCGATCCTGGTCCAGTCACAGGGGCAGAATCTCCTGTATGACGGCGGTGACCGAGGACATTCCAGTTTCGTGGTTTCCTATCTGCAGAAACAGAATATTTCCATCATTGACTATATGATCTCCTCCCATTATGACGAGGACCATGTGGCTGGTCTTATAGGATGCCTGGACAGCTTTTCCGTAAAAAATGTGATCGGTGCAGATTATGTACAGGATACAAAGATCTATCAATCTTTTGAAAACAGTGTTGCCTCTCAGGGATTAACTGTGCAGCATCCGGAGCCCGGAACGGATTTTACTTTCGGAGGCGGGAAATTTACGGTGCTTTCTCCTCAATCGATCAGCAGCAACGATAACGACAATTCTGTTGCGATCCGGCTGGAAAACGGAAATAACCATTTTCTTTTTACTGGGGATGCAGAATCTGCCGGGGAGGAAGCGATCTACAATCTGGGACTTGATCTTTCCTGCGATGTGATCGTTCCGGGACATCACGGTTCTGCCACTGCCACCACCTGGGATCTGCTCCAGCAGACTGTTCCGGAATATGCAGTGATCAGCTGCGGCGCCGGCAATTCCTACGGACATCCTCATAAGGATACCATGGATAAGCTTGCAGATATGGGAATACAGGTATTTCGTACTGATGAGCAGGGTACGGTGATCGCAGTCAGCGACGGAAGCAATATCCAGTGGAACCAGAGTCCCTGTAATGATTATTCTGCTGGAGATGAATCGGATACCGGCACACAGCCTTCCTCCGCTTATAAGGATTCCGGTGCGTCCGGCTATGGATCTTCTGCTTCGGCTGCTGCAGATCCTCAGACCGGAGTGCAGGCCGATCCGGAGCCAGTGGGTGATATGGTCTGGATCTCCGCTACCGGAAGCAAGTACCACCGGATCCCTAACTGTGGAAATATGAATCCGGATAATGCCACAGAAATGACACGCTCCCAGGCTGAAGCTGCAGGGTATAAAGCCTGCAAGAAGTGTTATTAGAAACGCCCGCATGCTGTCAGGTTTTCTGAATATCATGCAGTATTGACATAATATGGATAATCTTTGAGAACATTATTTAAGGACAGCTGTATCATAAATTGATATGACAGGCTGTCCTTTTCTTTTACTATTTTATAATATCCTCCGCCGGTTCAGCCGGTACGAAAACTCTCTTCTTTTCTTTTTTCTCCTTTTTTGCTGCCTTTGCCCGCTCGGTAGCCTCCCTGCAGAATTCCATCTGGGAATTTATCAACGTTTTGCCACGTTTGTCCTGCTTCTCATACAAACCGGAGGGTTGCAGGATATGTGCTTTTACATTGTCACGGAATTCCAGATCCAGCACATGCATGATCTCTTCCTTGATCCGCTCATCTTCCACAGGGAAAACAATCTCCACACGACGGTCAAGGTTACGTGGCATCCAATCCGCACTTCCCATATAGATTTCATCGGAACCTCCATTGCGGAAATAGAAAATACGGCTGTGCTCCAGGAAATTACCAACGATCGAACGCACGTGAATATTTTCGCTGATACCCGGAATGCCCACCTTCAGGCAGCAGATGCCGCGGATCAGAAGATCGATCCTGACCCCACAGGAAGAAGCATAATACAGCGCTGCAATGATCTCAGGGTCGCACAGAGAATTCATCTTTGCCGCAATGTGAGCCTCTTCTCCCTTTTTCGCATGCTCCGCTTCTCTTTCGATCATTTTTACAAAACGGTCCTTCATCCAGATCGGTGCAACGATCAGGCGATTCCAGCGCTTCGGCTCGGAATATCCGGAAAGCATATTGAACACAGCAGTTGCATCCTCTCCAAACCGTTCATCACAGGTAAATATACCACAGTCTGTATAAAGCTTGGCTGTGGAATCGTTATAGTTTCCGGTTGCCAGATGCACATATCTGCGGATCCCGTTTTCTTCTCTTCTCACAACAAGAGTGATCTTACTGTGTGTTTTCAGGCCCACCAGACCATAGATCACATGACAGCCTGCCTTTTCCAGCATTTTTGCCCAGACGATATTATTTTCCTCATCAAAACGCGCTTTCAGCTCTACAAGAACAGAAACCTGCTTGCCGTTTTCTGCGGCTTGAGCAAGTGCCGCAATGATGGGTGAATTGCCGCTGACGCGATACAGGGTCTGCTTGATTGCCAGTACATCCGGGTCCTTTGCCGCCTGACGCACAAAATTTACCACCGGATCAAAGCTCATATACGGATGATGCAGGAACACATCACCCTCCCTGATCACCTGGAAAATATCTTTATCATTCTGAAATGCAGGCACTGCTGCCGGTTTGTATTTCGGTTCCTTGAACTGCTCGTATCCGTCAATACCATAAACCTTCATCAGCATGGTCAGATCCAGCGGTCCGTTGATAAAAAAGATATCATCTCCATGAACCTGAAACTCCATTTTCAGAATATCCAGAAGCCGCGGATCCATCTTATCTTCCACTTCCAGGCGGATCACCTCTCCCCACTGGCGTTTTTTCAGCTGTTTCTGGATCTCAACCAGAAGATCCTCTGCCTCATCCTCGTCAATAGGAAGATCCGCATTACGCATGATCCTGTACGGATGGGCACAGATCACATCATAGCTTAAGAACAGCTTGTCGATGTTGCGCTCAATGATCTGTTCCAGAAGTGTTACGGTTGTATGGCCTTTTTTCTCAGATGGAATGATCACTACTCTCGGAAGTACAGAAGGCACCTGTACAGTGGCAAAATCAATCTCTTCTTTTCCTTTTTTGGTATCTTTTTTGGAAAGAAGTGCTCCGATATTCAACGTTTTATTACGGATCAGAGGAAACGGTCTGGAAGAATCCATTGCCATTGGTGTCAGGACCGGATATACATTATCTTCAAAATACTGATCCACAAATTCTTTCTGCTTCTCGGAAAATGCCTCGTGCTCAAAGATCACATGAAGTCCTGCTTTTTCAAGTGCAGGGACCAGAGACCGGTTTAATGTACTGTACTGTACGTGAACAAGATCATGTGTCTGCCGGCTGATGGCTTTCAGCTGTTCCTTGGCTGTCATTCCTGCAATATCTGTTTTTTTGTACCCTGCATGAACCTGATCCTTCAGGGATGCAACACGGACCATATAAAATTCATCCAGATTGGATGAGGTGATACTCAAAAATTTCAGTCTCTCAAACAGAGGTAGATTTTTGTCTCTGGCTTCACTGAGCACACGATCATCAAATTTGATCCAGCTCAGCTCTCTGTTTACAAAATATTCCGGTTTGTCAAATTCCTTAAATTTCATACAAAAACCTCCTCCGTTATCTTCTTCCCTTCCGTCTCATTACAAGCCGGATTCCAAACACCTCTTCAAAAAATTCTTTTTTATCTTTCAGAAGCCCCAGCTCCAGAGAAACATCCCTTGCGGAATCCACCACCAGGTAAAGGATCCTGTCTTTTAAGGTTACATTAAGCGCTTTTACCTTCTGGT
>UMEJ01027698.1_pt1 | contig 15120 bp, 13 predicted proteins | sample 1964731 | NCBI WGS metagenome assembly UMEJ01 (sample SAMEA4836018, study PRJEB28245) | human gut metagenome | biome: gut microbiome; material: fecal sample | place: Denmark | collected 2008 | reverse complement strand
AACACGAAGCCGCCTGCGGCAATAGGATTTCCCCTTGCAAAGAAAAAGCCCGAAAGCAAAATCAACGTCGGGAAACGCCCATTACAGGGAACGAAGCAGTTCGTGAGGATGGCGATCAGGCGTTCTCTGGGGGATTCAATGATGCGGCAGGCTGTGACCCCTGCGGCATTGCAGCCAAAGCCCATGCACAATGATAAGGAAATCTAAGGTATCAAAAGCGATACGGATTTCTCTATCTGCATGAAATGAGGGAAATCAAAAGTACAAAAAGCCAACGCAATCATGTGAATTATAAGAAAACAGAAAACTTCAAAAAGCGGCAAAGAGCCTTCCGAAATAGGTTGCAAATACTTATTACGAAGATTGCTTTTTACCGCTTTTTGCTTTAAAATGAGATTTGTATAGATATGTCCATTTGTATCTGATGGACAAACAAAAATGGAGGGACAAAAATGATTACTGGTGTCATTAAAAATAAGGTAGACAAAATCTGGACGGATATCTGGGCCGGTGGTATTACCAACCCACTGACAGTGATTGAACAGCTGACATATTTAATGTTTATCCGTTCTCTGGATGAAAAGGAACTGGAAAACGAAGAATTTGAAAATATGACCGGTGAGGCGATGGACAAGATATTTCCCCAGTCGACAATCGGGCAGTCTATGCGCTGGAGCAAATTTAAGGACAAAGACCCCAGAGAAATTTTCAATATCATTTCTCAGAGGGTATTCCCTGCCATCAAAAAAATGAAATACGGACATCTGCCTGGTTTCAGCGAAAACGGCGAGCTGGTGGAAATTATGGATGACCTTGCAAAGATGGATGAAGGGAAAACCGCCTTTGCAAGATACATGGATGATGCCATGTTTCTGATTCCTACTGCGCAGGTATTGCAGAAAATCATTTCCGGTCTGGATGATTTGTATGAGCATGATATTGCTGATTTGGATATGCAGGGGGATTTATATGAATATATGCTGGGTAAGCTGTCAACTGCAGGTCAGAATGGGCAATTCCGTACCCCTAAGCACATTCGTGAAATGATGGTTGAGCTTCTGCAGCCTACCCCCGATGATATTATCTGCGACCCTGCCTGTGGTACTGCAGGGTTCCTTGTTTCCGCCTCTGAATATGTCCGCAGAAACTACGAGGACACCATGACAAGTGAGCAGTGGGAGCATTTTTCCGCAGGTGCATTTTCCGGCTTTGATACAGACCGCACGATGCTGCGTATTTCTGCCATGAATCTGATGCTTCACTCTATCACAAACCCGGATATTGATTATAAGGATAGTGTTTCCAAGCAAAATGAAATCAGCGACAAATACACCATCTGTCTGGCGAATCCGCCCTTTAAGGGCACGATTGATGCAGAGAGCATCCACGACAATCTGAAGGCAGTGACAAATACAAAGAAAACAGAGCTGCTTTTTCTTGCTCTCTTCCTGCGTATGCTGAAAAAAGGCGGCAGATGTGCGTGTATCGTTCCTGATGGGGTGCTTTTTGGCAGCAGCAAGGCCCATCGCTCTATCCGCAAGGAATTGGTGGAAAACCATCAGCTTCGGGCAGTGATTTCCATGCCCTCCGGCGTATTCAAGCCTTATGCGGGAGTATCCACAGCGGTACTGGTATTTACAAAAACAGGTGCCGGCGGTACAGAAAAGGTGTGGTTCTATGATATGACAGCGGATGGGTTCAGCTTGGATGATAAACGCTCCCCCGTTGCAGAAAACGATATTTCGGATATCATTGAGCGTTTTCATAACTTGGAACAGGAAGCGGGGCGAGAAAGAACAGAACAGTCCTTCTTTGTGCCAAAGGAAGAAATCGTAGAAAATGATTATGACCTTTCTATCAATAAATATAAGAAAGTGGAATATGTCCCTGTGGAATATCCCTCCACAGAGGAAATCATGACAAATATTCGTGAAATAGAGATGGAAATCGGCAATGCCATGGATGAGTTGGAAAAATTGTTAGGTTTATAAGAAAGGAAAAGCAAATACGAAAATTTCATGTTTGTCTAAGCGGTACCATTCACATTTCGCTACGCTTCATGTTCATGTTGCGCCGGCGTGCTATATAAATGCAGTTGAATATGTCTGAATGTGAGCAAGCTCCCATCAGCCATTTCATTGCATTTATGCACCGCTTGTAGAAACACGCAAATTCGTATTTGTGGGGATTGAGTAGTATGGATATGATTTATTTAGAAGATTGTTGTGAAATACTTGATTCAATGAGAGTACCAATTACATCATCTAATAGAGAAGATGGAGAATACCCTTATTACGGGGCAAATGGTATACAAGATTATGTTGCAGATTATATTTTTGATGATGAATTAGTGTTACTGGCGGAAGATGGAGGCAATTTTGGCTCAAAAGAAAGACCGATTGCTTACAGAGTTTCTGGAAAATGTTGGGTGAACAATCATGCTCATGTTTTAAAACCAAAAACGGGATTAGATGTAGATTACTTATGCTATTCGCTTATGTTTTATAGGGTTGATGGAATGGTTAATGGTGCTACAAGACAGAAACTTACTCAAGCTGCTATGAGAAAAATGAAAATTCCTTATAGAAGTATGAATGAGCAGTTACATATTGTTGATAAGTTGAATCATATTCTTAAGATAAAAAAACAACGACAGCAAGAATTATTTTTATTGGACAGCTTAATAAAAGCTCGATTTGTCGAGATGTTTGGTGACCCAGTTTCTAACTCATACGGACTACCAGAGGCTACTTTGCCTGAATTAGGTGAGTTCGGTAGAGGTGTATCAAAACATAGACCTCGTAATGACCCAAAGTTATTAGGTGGAGATTATCCTTTGATTCAGACTGGGGATGTTGCCAATGCAGAATTATATATTACATCATATAACAGCACCTATTCAGAACTCGGCTTAAAGCAGAGCAAGATGTGGGACAAGGGAACTCTTTGTATCACTATTGCAGCTAATATTGCGAAAACAGCGATATTGAAATTTGATGCATGTTTCCCAGATAGTGTGGTAGGATTTACTGCTAATGAGAAGACTAACAATATATTTATTCATTATTGGTTTTCATTCTTTCAGGCAATACTGGAATCTCAAGCACCAGAGTCAGCACAAAAGAATATTAATTTGAAAATTCTTAGTGAATTAAAAGTTATTGTTCCCGAAAAGGAAAAGCAAGATGAATTTTTAAATTTTGTCAAACAAATCGACAAATCAAAAGCTGCGGTTCAGAAGGCACTGGATGAAGCACAGCTTTTGTTCGATTCTTTAATGCAACAATATTTCGGTTAGAAAGGAGGAGCAAAATGGCACTCTTGACAGTCTATCATGGGAGTTATCAGCCGGTGGAAAGACCGGAAATCCGAAAAGGACGCAATACAAAGGATTTTGGAACGGGCTTTTATTGCACAATGATAAAAGAACAGGCACAAAGGTGGGCAAAAAGATATGATACAAAGGTTGTATCCATTTATGAAGTAAATTTAAATTTTGATTTAAAAATCAAAGAATTCAAGAGCATGACAGAAGAATGGCTGGACTTTATTATCGCATGCCGAAGCGGGCAGGTGCATGAATATGATATTGTGATTGGCGCAATGGCAGATGACCAGATTTATAATTTCGTTTCCGATTATATGGATGGTACGATTACCAGAGAACAATTCTGGGTTCTGGCAAAATTCAAGTATCCAACCCATCAAATTGCATTTTGCTCTAAAGAATCACTGAAATGCCTGAAATTCAGAAATTGCGAGGTGTTATAATGGCAGGAGAAGGTCGAGAAAGCAAAAAAGACAACGATTTATTTTATACCTGCAGTTTAATCGATTATATAGCAAGGAAAACAAAAAACACGAGAAAAGCTGTTGTAGACAGGCTTGGAAAACAGTACCTTGAGAAAATTTATGACCTTGCAGATATATATCACTGTGACAATATCGAAAGAGTCAGTGATGATTTTATTGCAGAAGCGGAAATAAAAGAAGGGAATTTCGACAACGTAGGCGATTGTAAATACAATGTTCCGTCTTATTGGGATATTGGAAAGGTATATAAAAGACTGATAAAAACAGTTGCCACAGAAGAAGGGATAGGAATTATAGATGCCTTAATAAAAGTATATCATTCCTTTATCAGCGCAAAGATTGATGATTATAACAGCAGTGTGTATTACGAAAATCCATCCTATCTATTTGAATCATACCGAGAAAACAGAATATTATAAACAAAATGGTTGAAATTTACAGAAACAGCTTGCAGAGATTAAAAACTGCCTAAATATTAGGAAAGGAATGTGACTATGAGCAATTTTCAATTCTTGGAAAAACAAACTGAATATTCTCTTTTTTCCTCTGCCGCTATCGAGGCGGAACGGGTCTATTCCTCTGCCCCTGCCATGTGTGCCGTTGGCTGCCGCAAGGCACTGGAGCTGGCGGTCAAGTGGGTTTATTCTGCTGACAGCACTATGTCCCTGCCCTATCGGGATAACCTGCAATCCCTCATTCACGAGCCTTCCTTCCGTTTCGAGGTGGACCAGCAAACCTGGAAAAAACTGCCCTTTATCGTCAAGCTCGGCAACATGGCAGTCCATACAGAAAAGCATATTTCCGGCGGTGATGTGCTTTTTGCATTGAAGGGATTGTTTGAATTCATTCAGTGGGTTGATTACTGCTACGGAAAGAATTACACCGAACGCACCTTTGATGAGGCTTTGATTCCCAAGGAAAAGGTTGTTATCGATACAAAAAAAATCAAGGAGCAGGAAAGTCTCCTTGACGAAAAAGAGGCTGAAATAGAGGCTCTGCGGAAAAAGATTGCGGAAATGTCTGCGGCATATACTGCCGAAAAAACGCAGCATCAGCAGGAACGCACCTTTACCCCTACTGACCTGAGCGAATATGAAACACGCAAGAAATATATTGATGTGGATTTGAAGCTACTCGGCTGGGAATTGGATGGGGAAAACGCCGATGTATGGGAAGAATATGAAGTGAATGACATGATGGGCACTCTTGGGCAAAAAGGATATATCGACTATGTCCTCTTTGGCAAGGATGGCCTGCCGCTGGCAGTGATTGAGGCGAAGCGCAGTTCAAAAGACCCCCACATAGGCAGAAAGCAAGCCATGCTCTATGCCGATTGTCTGGAACGGAAATTCGGTCGCCGCCCGATGATGTTTACCACAAACGGCTTTGAAACTTATTTCTGGGATGACCGAACCGCACCGCAAAGAAAAGTCAGCAGTGTTTTCAGCAAGAATGACCTGCAGAAGCTGATGAACCGCCGCACCGAGCGAAAGGCTCTGGACTCCATTCCCATTGACGATAAAATCACTGACCGATATTATCAGAAAGAGGCGATTCGTGCCGTTTGCGAGCATATCACACAGGGCATTCGCAGAAATCTATTGGTTATGGCAACCGGAACAGGCAAGACCAGAACAGCCTCCAGTTTGACGGATGTATTGAGCCGTGGCGGATATGTGACAAATATTTTATTCCTTGCTGACCGTACCGCATTGGTAAAACAGGCGAAGGATGATTTCAAGAATTATCTGCCGGATATGTCTTTATGCAACCTTTGCTCCAATAAGGATGACAGAACGGCGAGAATTGTATTTTCTACTTACCCGACAATGCTCAATGCGATTGATTCCACAAAAACAAAGGACGGCATGAAATTGTTTACCCCTGCTCACTTCGATTTAATTATCGTGGATGAAAGCCACCGCAGTATCTTCAAAAAATATCGTGCGATTTTTGAATATTTCGATGCGATTCTGGTCGGGCTGACTGCTACACCAAAAACGGATGTAGACAGAAATACATACGATTTCTTCGAAATGGAGCATGGTGTGCCGACCTATGCCTATGATTATGAAACGGCTGTTTACCAAGACCATGTGCTTGTCCCCTATTATAACTATGAAGTAAAAACGAAATTTCTGGATGAAGGGATTACCTACGATGACCTTTCCGAGAAGGACAAGCAGCGGTATGAGGATGACTTTGCGGAAGATGATGGGATGCCTGATTTTATTCCATCCGCCGCACTGAATCAATTTGTTTTTAACGAAAAAACAGTGGATATCGTTTTGCAGGACTTAATGGAAAGGGGCATTAAGGTTGCCGGCGGTGACCGCATTGGGAAAACGATTATTTTCGCACAGAACAAACGCCATGCAGAATTTATTTTGCAGCGTTTTAATCATCTGTATCCACAATATAAAGGCACCTTCGCACAGCGAGTTATCTGTGATGATGCCTATGCGCAGACGATTATTGATGATTTCAAGGTGTTTGATAGAGAGCCTCATATTGCGGTGTCTGTTGACATGATGGATACGGGGATAGATGTGCCGGAATGTGTCAATCTGGTATTCTTTAAAAAAATCCGCTCCAAAACAAAATTCTGGCAGATGATTGGTCGTGGCACTCGTCTGTGTCAGAACCTGACCTGTATCGACCAGATTGACGGAGAATATACAGGCAAAAAACGATTCCTGATTTTTGACTACTGTAGGAATTTTGAATTTTTCAGAACAAATCCCAATGGCTTTGAAGGTAAAGAAACCAGAACCCTTGCAGAAAATATCTTCGGGAAACAAATTTCCTTGATTATGGCGCTACAAGACGGCGCCTTTGCAGAAGAAGAATATCAGAACTGGCGCAAGGAAATGATTGCAATCTGTCACAAACAGGTTTCTGCACTGAATCAGGAAATTATTTCTGTAAAGCTGAAACGACAATACGTGGAAAAATACAAGAAAATGGATGCTTTTACAATTCTCAGCGAAGGCGATAAGAGTGAACTTCTCAAGGAAATCGCCCCACTGGTATATCTGGAGGAAAAGGATGAAGCGGCAAAACGCTTTGATAATTTCATGTATGGGCTGATGATTGCACATCTGGAAGGACTGCCCGGCTTCAAATATGCAAAAAGGCAGCTTTGCGGTACAGCCGCTCTTTTGGAAAAGAAATCAACGATTCCACAGATTCAAGCAAAGATGGATTTCATTAAACAAATCAACACAGATGAATTCTGGGCTGCGAATGATATTCTTCTATTTGAAATGATGCGTGAGGATTTGCGTGACCTGATTAAATTCTTGGTTGAAGAAAAAACAGGCCCTGCCACTATTATCACAAATTTGACTGACCCTGTAATTGCAGAACAGGAAAATGTGCAGTTGGATGCAGCATACAACTTTGAAGACTACCGAAAAAAGGTCAATCGTTATGTAGAGGAACACAGAAACACTCTGGCAATTCATAAGCTGACGCATAACATTCCCCTTTCCATTGGAGACTATACGGAACTGGAACGTATCCTGACAAATGAATTGGGCAGTAAGGAGGATTATGCACGAGAATTTAAGGATACGCCCTTTGGTCTGCTGATTCGTAAAATTGCAAAGCTGGACCACAATGCGGCTATGGACGCATTCTCTGCTTTTATCAATGATGCGTCTCTGAATCAGAAGCAGATTGCATTTGTTATGAAAATCATTAACCATATTGAACAGAATGGATATATGGATAATGTGGCGGATTTGCAGAAACCGCCATTTGATAAGCCGATTGCATTTATAAAAATGTTCGATGCAAAAACAAGGACAGCATTGATTCAGAAAATCACCGAAATCAAGGAAAATGCGGTGAAAATCGTTTAAAGTAACGGTATAGAAAAAGCTATGTAAGGGCAGTGACTTTGACACTGTCCTTCTCTATTCTATGTCAGTACGGTTTTAATTTAAAATTCAAAAACATCTCAAAATTGACAATTTAGAATTCATCAACTATAATAATTATCATAAAATATTTTTTTATTCTTTACTATTTACTAAGATTTTAAATTAAAAAATGATGAGATAATGGATGGAGTCTTTCCATTTAAATTGAATACTCATGCAGAAAAAAGATAGGAGATTCCTATCTTTTTTTATTGGAAAATATTTAAGAAGAAAAATGGAGAAGGACGTATTTACAGCGGACAGCAAAAGATACGGAGGTGATGCTACTCTTTGCCCAAAATAAATTCAACCGGAGGTGTTTGCTATGATTCAAAAAGAAAAGCAAATCTATAGCATATCAATATTGATTGAAACCCATTCCCCTTCTGTTGTAAATCATCAACCTTAATCGGTTGGGGTTCTTTGATGGCCAAAACTTCAAAATCAAAGAAAACCCCGTCTCCTAATTTGAAGAAATTTCATGAAAAAGTGCATGAAATTATTAACGAAAAAGGAATCACACAATCTGAATTCATTAAAAAAAGTAAATTTTTGACAAAATCAACAGGAAATCGTATTTTTGGCTTTACCTGTGCCATCAAACCGCAAAGAGATACATTATATCATTTTTTTGCTGAGTTAGATTTAGGCTTAGAAAAAAGAAAAGAATTATTATTTCTGTTATATCCTGAAGATGAAATTTATTTTGAATATCTTTCAGATTCAGATATGACCGGAGAAAAACTGGAAGAAAAACTCTATGATGCTAATATTTGGAGAGAATGAAGATACTCCCCGTCATTTCCACTTGGTTATGATGGGGTTTTTTAATATAAAATCTGGCTCACGCGTGAGACCAATCCACTAGAAAAATATTCTATACTTTAATTAGAATTCGAATTCGTTATAAAAATCAAGTTGACAAGTTAGATATAAGAAAGGAATCGGTGATTTTATGATAAAATTGCACGCTTTAAAAATTGATGTTGTAGCTACGTTAGGCAAAAGATACTGGCTGACGGAGGTTCGCCCTGTCTATAAATACACAGATAACAAAAAAACTGACGAAATTGATGGCTATCGTTATACGATTGTTCTGCCAGAAAGAGGTCTGGAGAAAATATCTGTAAAAATTGAGGGCAAAAAGCGTATCGACACGCCGGACAACTATGTGGAAGTCGACTTCTCTAATTTGGAGCTGTATATCTATTGGTTGAGTGGTCAACCGCAAATTGGGGCACGTGCAAAAGACATTCATCTTGCAATGGAAGTGGTCGAATAAGTAACAAGTTGGCAGGTGGTAATCCCCCTTTCAAAAGGGGGATAGTCTCTGCCAGAGCGAACAAATACCGACCATTAGCATTGCCTTTATATGGTCGGTATCGCGTATCGCAGAAAGGACGTGTTGACATGAATCCAAAAGATACACAGTCAACCAAATGGTTGATTACGATAAACAATCCACAGGCATCCGGTTGGGAAAAAGCTTCTTTACTTGAAACTATACATCTGTTGCATCCAACCTACTTTTGTTTAGCAGAAGAGGTTGCTGCAACCGGAACGCCGCATATTCATATTTATTTTGAACGTGCATCTGCACTGCGCTTTTCAACATTGAAGAAAAGATTCCCTACTGCACATCTTGACCCAGCTGTTGGCTCTGCTTGGCAGAATCGTGAATATATTACCAAAACCGGCAAATGGGCAGAAACAGAAAAAGCAGAAACATCCGTGGAGGGCAGCTTTTATGAATGGGGCGAAATTCCCGTAAAAGCAAAAAAATCTGACGATAAAATGCGTGAGATTATTCGCTTAATCAGAGAAGAAAAGAAAACACCTATGGATATTATTGAGAAATATCCCAGCATGGCAATGAGAGTAAAAAATTTAATCGAAATTCAAGAACTGTGCCATGAGGTTGAAGGGAAGAAAAATAGAGAACTGAAAGTATACTACATTTTCGGCGAAACTGGCACAGGAAAATCAAAAAGTGTATTTGACCGTCATCCGGCGAAAGATATCTGTAGAATCACTGATTATCCCAAAAATAACGGTGTACGCTTCGATGCCTACCACGGAGAACCTGTATTAGTTTTTGAAGAATTCGCTTCGCAGATTCCCATTCAGCAGATGTTAAATTATCTCGATATCTACCCTGTAAAACTGCCGGCTCGGTACACAGACCGTTCCGCATTATATACCACCGTTTATATCATCTCCAATTTATCATTGGAAGAACAGTATAAGGATGTGCAGGTATATCAACCTGAGGTCTGGAAGGCGTTTCTTCGCCGGATTCACAGGGTTTATCAATATAATTCAGATGGTACGGTTACGGAGATTGAAGTATGATTTTTTTCAAATTGAACATCCCCTCAAGGATGAAACAAGGACTTGTAGAATTACGCCGTAGCCCCTGTAAACTGGGAATTTTTATACTATATTTGCTGTTCTGGATTCGTCATCTATATCTCACAAAAGCAGTAACCGCCACAGGTCTCACCGGAATTATAGAACATGCAAAGTGGTTTTTGATGCTATTTTATAGTTTTGTGGGCTGCATTTTTATTTTGATTATGCTTGGTATTCCGCTTCATATATACAAAATCAAACATAGCTTTGCAACAATCGGGTTAAAAAACAGCACCGGTGAAATCCCTTCCCTTTTAAACTGTGAAAAATCAAAAAAAACTCCGGGAATGAAAATTTTATATTTTCAGAATTGTGGGATTCCTCTGGAAACCTGGCATGATAAATCTTCCGCCATTGAGGCTGCATTAAATGTTCGAATTACACGGATAGATTATGGGGATTCCTTTCATGAGGTGATTCTTGAAACAGCTCCCTATAGAAAGCTACCAGAACAAATTCGGTGGAAAGATAAATATTTGAGTGAAAAGGATTTTGAATTGGTTTTGGGAACGGGGTACTTACAAAATATAATCGTTGACTTAAATAAAGTTCCTCACATCCTGTTGGGAGGTTCTACCGGCTCCGGCAAAAGCGTTCTATTGAAGCTCCTTCTAATGCAAAGCATAAAAAAAGGCGCATCTGTGTATATCGCTGACTTCAAAGGCGGTGTAGACTTTTCTCCCGCATGGCATGAAAATTGCACGATTATTACTGCTGTAACAGAGCTACTGAATGTTTTAGTCATACTCACAGATGAGTTACAAAATCGTAAAATTCTACTCAGAGAAAGCGGCTGTACAAATCTTACAGAATACAACGCTACGCACGAAAAACATCTGAAACGCTGTATTTTCGCCTGTGATGAAGTGGCGGAGGTTTTAGATAAAACAGGATTAACTAAGGAGCAAAAGGAACTGGTGACAAAAATTGAAGGAAAGCTTTCTATCATCGCCAGACAAGGACGTGCCTTTGGCATCCATCTGATACTGGCAACACAACGTCCGGATGCGAATATCCTTTCCGGACAGATTCGTAATAATATCGGCTACCGCGTATGTGGAAGGTCAGATTATGTGCTCTCGCAAATTATTTTAGATAATACTGAAGCAGCAAATAAAATACCCAAGGATTCTCAGGGATTATTCATAAACCATGAAGGAATAGTATTCCGCGCATTTTATTTTGATGATTGGGAGAATCCTGAATCTATCAATGAGACTTACGTTATTTTAGAAGATGATGAAATTTATGACAAAAATAAAAGGAGGAAAGCTGCACAGACATACGTGCCTGTGCAGCGAAAATATGGATGAAGACATAAGCGATATAAGAAATGAGGGAACTGACTCCTTTCCTCTTCCTATCGAAGATATAAATACCATTTCTGCATCATATAATGGTGATGGGAATTTGATGGTGGACAAGAAATGTGATACTTACTATAAAGATAATCAGGAATTGATTGTTGAAAGTGCATTTGTCGGCAATATTTCCTTGAACGATATTTTAAAAACATATCTTTTAGAAAGAAGGCAGTCCCAAATGGAGGTAGCATCCGGCAAATCAGAGTGCTATAATACTACCAGCATGATTGCTGCGGCTCCAAAGGAGGTTTGCTAATGAGCGCGCAGCAGACTGGCCATGTCTATAAAGCCGCACTCTATTTGAGATTATCGAAGGATGATGAGGGTGCCGGAGAAAGCCAGAGCATTAAAACACAAAGAGATATTTTAGAAGCGTATGCGAAACGAGAAGGATTTGTTATTGTCGATGAATATGTAGATGACGGATATTCCGGAACAAATTTCGACCGTCCCGCATTTCAGCGTATGCTTACGGATATCGAAGCAGGACGGATAAATTGCGTATTGACAAAAGATTTTTCCAGACTGGGACGAAACAGTGCCAGAGGGCTGGATTATATTGATGAATATTTTCCCGCCCACGATGTAAGATATATTTCTGTGACAGATGGCTATGATTCCCTGTATCTGACGAACGGGATTTCTATGGCCGCTCCTATGATGATGTTTGTAAATGAAATGTATGCGAGGGACATCAGCAACAAAATCAAAAGTGCATTTCAGATTAAAATGAAAAAGGGAGAATACGTTGCCAGCTTTGCAGCTTATGGTTACAAAAAAGATACGGAGCATGGACAAAAAAATAAGCTGGTTATTGATTGGAATGTAGCCCCTATCGTGCAGAAAATTTTCACAATGGCTGCAGAAGACTATTCTCCCAGTGAAATTGCACGGTATCTGAATGAAAAGGGAGTCGCAACCCCGGCGGTATACCGTTGCTCCACCAGACCTTATCTGAATGTGGATGACTATTCCAAACGAAAAGAATGGACATCATCAATGATTTGTAAAATGCTCAGAAATGAAATTTACCTTGGCAGAACCGTACAGGGAAAAACAAAGAAAATTTCATTCAAGCAGAAGGATTCAAAGCCCGTTCCTCGTAAAGAATGGATACGGGTTGAAGGTACTCACGAGCCACTGATTTCAGAAGAATTATACAATGCCGTAAGGAAAAGAAGTGTTGCCAGAAGAAGTCTGCCGACAAAGGGCTTTGAAAATATTTTTTCCGGTATTGCCATTTGTGCAGACTGCGGAAGAAATATGACAACAGCTCCTTCCAGAAAAAAGGGCGCGACATATAATCTGTGCTGCGGAGGATATAAGTCCTACGGTTCCAGAGAATGTAGCAATCATTTCATTGACTATGATTTGCTCTACAATACTGTGTTGGACGAAATCAGAAAATGGCTTTCTTTATCAGAAGAAGAAAAAGAAAACCTGCTGAAAGAACTGGAAGAAGCAGAGATACAAAAACAGAAAAAACAGATGAATCATGCGGAAAGTCCGTCCATCTTAAAGCTGGAAAACAGAAGGCTGGAAATTGATACCCTTCTGAAAAGCTTATACGAAGACCACGCATTCGGACGTATCTCTGCTTTTACATACAATCGTTTAGTAAAGGAATATGAAGCAGAGCTCTTTTCATTGGAACAATCTATCGGCGCAATAAAGCATCCCTTAGAAACGGATACCGCAATAAGTGATGCATATAAGGATTTCTTCGGACTCTTAAACGAAGTAACTGAATGCAAAAAGCTGACAAAGCCATTACTCAGAAACTTAATTGACCGCATAGAGGTAGAACAGGGACACTATGAGAAGGATGCACATGGAAAAAAAGTAAAAAAACAGAAGATAAAAATATACTATCGATTTATCGGTTGTATCAGTGATAGAGAAAAAACATCGTAAATTTCTCTATCCACATCGTCAATGCCTGCTTCCCATGCGCCCCCGCCTTTTGAAACAAGCCATCCAGATTAAAGGCAATCCGTGGCAGCAAACCGAAATCCTCTAACAATGTAAACAACGGGAAAAAAATCGCCATCGGCGGCAGCATAACCGCCACCACCCAGCTCACCGTCAGCCAAACGCCATCCAGTAGCAGTCCTTGCAGCCAAAGGGGTGCTTGCAATGTCAGCAAGCCGTTTCGCATCACAGCACCGCATTGATGGAACTGCCGCATGAGAAATTCGGACGGTACATTTGCCCCTGCAACCGTAATCCAAAACACGCCACCCAACAAAAGCAGCATGAAGGGTATCCCCGTTTTTGCGGAAAGCAGGACTTGATCCAAGCGCTCGGTACGGCTATCGCGTTCCTCTTTTTTCTGCACCACTGCATCGCAGATTTCCTTTGCGCGAGAGAGGAAGGCAAGGGATCGCTTTTCCTGAAATTCCGCGGAATGATAGTCGCTTTCTGTTTCAGGGGCAAAGGCATCCCAATCAATGCCTATGGGTCGGATGGATTTTCGTCCCTCTGCCACCGCAAGGAGCATTTCCTTGAGCTCCCGCAGACCTACGCCCTGCCTTGCCGCCATTTTGATCACAGGCACACCCGTCAGCCTTTCCAGACGCACATCATCCACAGAAATGCCCCTTTTCTCCGCTTCATCGGTGAGATTCAGACAGAAAATCACATTTTCCGTCAGCTCCATAATTTGGAGCCCCAAGGGGAGATTGCGTTCCAGAGAGGTCGCATCCAGAACCACAAGGACAATGTCCGGCTGCTCATAGCAGATAAAATCCTTAGCGGCGCGCTCCTCTGCACATTCGGAAAACAGGGAATAAATGCCCGGCAGGTCATACAGCTTCGCCTGCCATGCGCCAAAGGAAAATTCCCCGACTGCATTGCCGACGGTCTTCCCTGCCCAGTTGCCCGTATGCTGCTTCAGCCCGGTCAGAGCATTGAAAACGGTGCTTTTCCCCGTATTGGGGTTGCCTGCCAAAGCAATCCGCAGGCGTGTTTTCTCAGGCATCCTACATCCCCTCCTCCACAAAAATACGCGCGGCATCGGCATCGCGCAGGGCAATCAGCGTATCCTTCACCCGATACACTCGTGTGCCGCCGCCTGCACATTCATACAGCGGCAAAACCCGACTGTCTCGGAAAAAGCCCAGATCAAACAGACGCAGATAGCCTTCTCCCCGTACCTCCTGCACGAAGCAAGGACATTCCACAGGAATTTCCGTCAGCTTCTTGGGCATATCCATTCCTCCTTCAATGGTTTGATATATTCAATATATCCGAAGGAGGCGGTTCGGGTGCTTGTCAAAGGAATTCTCTTAATTGTAAACCATTTCACTTTTTATCATTGACAATAAAAGCCGACTATGTTATACTTCCAAAAAACGGAGGTAAGAAACATGAATACAACAACAATGCAACAAAACAAAACAAGAGATATTGTCTTTATCGGGATTTTCGCCGCACTGATTGCCATCTGCTCGTGGATTTCCATTCCCACAACCGTCCCCTTCACTTTGCAGACGATGGGTGTTTTTACGGCAGTCGGGCTTCTGGGGGGCAAGCGCGGCAGTCTTGCAGTTCTTGTCTACATCCTGCTTGGTCTGGTAGGTCTGCCTGTATTTGCAGGCTTTTCC
>UMEJ01028120.1_pt1 | contig 15335 bp, 14 predicted proteins | sample 1964731 | NCBI WGS metagenome assembly UMEJ01 (sample SAMEA4836018, study PRJEB28245) | human gut metagenome | biome: gut microbiome; material: fecal sample | place: Denmark | collected 2008 | reverse complement strand
GCTATGCCAAGACCCCGAGTTCATCGAGGTCGAGGACGAAGATGACACCGAGGAGGCCGACGTGGATGCCGAGGGCGGTATCGGCGGCTACAACTTCGGTTAGAGATAGCAATCAGGCAAACCACCAAGCAATCAAGAAAGGAGTCTTTCATGGAACGAATCTTCTGCAAGATTAAACGCGTGAAGCGCAAGCTCGATGGCAAGCGCATCACCGCCAAAGTCATGTCAGCCGTGCTCATCGCCAGCTCCATGCTCAACGCGTTCGCGCCCGTCGCGGCATACGCAGCCGAGCCGGAGCTGGCGACCGTCTCGCTCTCCGAGACCCAGCATGGCAAGCTCTCCTTCGACGGCATCGAGGACATGACTCTGGCCGTCGAGGTCGGCACCGATGTCACGGTGAACGTCACCCCGGATGAGGGGTACTTCTCCGACGGCATCACCGTGTTCAAGGGTGAGGAAGACGGCACCGCCGTCGATGTCAAAGAGGGCAAGGCCACCTTCACCGTCGAGGGAGACACCATCGTCACCTCCACCTTCTACGCGAATGGAACTCCCGGCTCAGCGCCCTTTAAGGCCGTCGATGTCGATGAGGGCAAGGCATTCACCAGCATCGAGGGCTTCATCCGCGAACATGCAGATGCCCAGTACGTCGGCGAGGGCGATGAGCTGACCCGCGCGGACGTGCTCACCGTCACCACCTCCGTGGTCGATGGCGGCAAACTCCCCGACGCGACTCTCGACAAGCTCTGGGCTGATGAGGACGGTGACGGCTTCTCCGAGCATTGGGATGCGCTTCTCTCCCAACCGGTCTCCCACGCCGTGCTCTTCGAGGTTGACCCGGATGCCGACTACTACGTCGGTTGGGCCGGTGCCGACATCTCAGGCGCAAAACTCACCGACTGGGGCGCTTCCGAGAACAACGCCGACGCGAAGATGCGCGAGGGTTTCATCGTGGACGAGGCCACCGGCCTCGTATATGTGCCCAAGTCCTACACCGAACTGAACGACAAGGGCGAGCCGATGGTGGCCTCCTCTCGAATCCAGCTCGTCTATACCGTCGAGAATGAGTCCGCCGAGGCGGCTTTCGATTTCAACAGCACCGTCAACGACGTGCGCGGCGACGTGGCCGGTAAGGGCAAGGTATCCCTTCCCGTGACCGCCGCGTCTACCAAGGTCACCCTAGCGACCGACGATGTGGCGCTTGAATCCCTGACCGGGCGCACCATCGACAGCGTTACGGTCAACGGCATCGAGTACACGCCCGACATGGGAATGTGGCAGTACGATGCGGATACCGGTTCGCTTGAGTTCGCCATGGCCCCGGCGGGCATCCACGCCATGAACGTGAAGATGTCCGACAACTTCGGCAAGGGGGTCGCCAGCTTCTTCCGCATGCCCGAACCCCGCATGTCAGTGAACAACATCGGCACGTGGGAGTTCAAGAGCGCCCCTTGGGCCGGTCAGACATTCATCACCAGTGGAAAGAACGCCTACACCGGGCGCAACGTTCCTGGATACACGCTTCCGGCAGTCGAGAACCCCGGCGGCGGTAGGTACGAGAACAAGACAATCAATCAGGCCATGGGTTGGCAGGGCGTCGATGTCTCCCGCCTCCAAGCGGGCAACTACTCCATCGAGCGCACCGCTGAGATTTACGCCCAAGACAACGGAACGGTAAAAATCAACACGCCCGCTAAGCTGGCGCTCACCTGCGGCCATGTCGGCGTGAACCCGAGTTTCGGCTATGACCCGAACTACAACGAGCCAGCCGCCTCCGAAGACCAATACGGCCAGCACGTCCGCGTCTTCTCTGTATCCGGTAACGAGGCGATTGTTGGTGTGACAGTTCCCACATCCCATACTCAGGCGGGAGCGGGATTCTTCCGCATCGGATGGCGTGTTCTCGCCGGTCACATCAACCTGCACAAGACCAGCGCCAACCCCGACATCACCAATGGCAACGACTGCTACTCCCTTGAGGGGGCGGAGTTCACCGTCCTCAATGCGACTGGGCAGACCATGGGCGTGCTGCGCACGAACTCCAACGGCGACACCAACACCCTTGAGCTTCCCGAGGGCACCTACACGGTGCGCGAAACCAAGCCGCCGAAGGGCTATCTGCCCGCACCCGACCAGCAGGTCACGGTCCACGGCGGACAGACCACCACGGTGCAGGTGGCAGACAAGCCCTCTGGCGACCCGATGCGCATGGTCATCGGCAAGTATGACGGCGATAAGGAGTACAACGCCAACAACTTGCCGCAGGGTTCCGCATCCCTTGAGGGCGCGGAGTTCACCATCGAGTACTTCGACACCGTGGATTACGATAATTATGATGCCCTCAAAAAAGCCGGTGTGAAGCCGACTCGTAGTTGGGTGTTCAGAACCAACGCGAATGGCTTTGCATACTTTGATAAGACTTTCTTTGTTTCAGGTGATGACTTCTATCTTTCTGAAAGCGGAAGCATTACTATGCCTCGTGGTTCCGTGGCCGCATACGAATCCAAGGCTCCGACCGGTTACAAGTTGAATCACGAGGTGAATTTCCAGAAGATTCAGGAGAAGCCTCTTGATGGTGTCACGACCTTCAACCTTCCTGAAATCCCGGAGACGGTGATTCGCGGTGGCGTGTCCGTCCAGAAGCTCGACTCCGAGACCGGACAGACCCCGCAGGGCGGTGCTAATTTCAGCGGCATCACCTTCTCCATCATCAACGACAACCCCAACGCAGTCACGGTCGATGGCAAGAGCCACAACCCCGGTCAGACGGTGAAGACCATCGTCACTGACAAGAACGGCGTGGCGAAGACCTCTGCGGACTGCCTGCCTTACGGCAAGTACATCATCCGCGAGACGGCCACCAACGACGATTACCTCAACACCTCCAACGAGATGCGAGTGACGGTCTCTGAGGACGGTAAGATGTATTCCTTCACCGCCAAGGATGACATTGTTCGCGGTGGCGTGAAAATTACCAAGCATGACATCGAGACCGGCACCGGCGACCCGCTCGGCGGCGCGTCCCTCGACGGCACGAAGTTCGAGATTAAGACCCTCAACGAGAAGCCCGTCATCGTCTCCGGCGTGACCTATACCAAGGGTCAGGTCGTTCATGCCCTAACCATCAAGGATGGCGAAGCGAGCACCAGTGCTCATCTGCTGCCCTTCGGTCTCTACTCCATTCAGGAGGTCAAGGCCGGTGAGGGTTACCTGCTCACCGACGGCGAGCCGCATGAGTTCCGCATCGCCAAGGACGGCGTGCTGGTGAACCCCTTCGACGGCGCGTTCGAGAATCAGGTCATGCGCAGCGACCTTGAGTTCACCAAGAAGGGCGATGACGGCCAAGACCGCCTCGCCGGAGTGGCCTTCAAGCTCACCTCCAAGACCACCGGCGAGAGCCATGTGGTCGTGACGGATGAAAATGGCTACTTCTCCTCCGCCTCCTCTTGGAACAAGCACACCCATGAGACCAACGCCAACGACTGGGCGCTGGCTGCCGAGGGTGTCATCGACAGCTCCAAGCTGGATGCCACCGCAGGTGTCTGGTTCGGCGGCACCACGCCGGATGACTCCAAGGGCGCACTGCCCTACGACACCTACCTCATCGAGGAGCTTCGCTGCTCCGCCAACGAGGGCTATCAGCTCATCGAGACATCGGTCATCGTGAACCGCGACGGCAAGGTGTACGACTTCGGCACCCTCACCGACGTGAAGGCCTCCATCACCACCAAGGCCTACGACCCGATGGATGGTGACTCGAACATCGGCATGGGTAACTTCCTCACGATTGAGGACAAGGTGGCCTACGCCAACCTCTTCCCCGGTCGCAACTACAAGCTGGTCGCGGAGCTGCACGATGCCAAGACCGGCGACCTGCTGTCCGGGGACGTGACGGAGCACACCTTCACGGCTCAGGAGCCTAGCGGTTTCGAGGTCGTTTCCATTAATGTTCCCGAGACTTATCAACATGCCGGTGAGACCATCACGGTCTACGAGAAGCTGTACGACGAGGGCGGTTCCCTCATCGCCAAGCACACCGACAAGGACGACGTGAACCAGCAGGTCACGGTCATCGCCCCTGAAATCGGCACCACCGCAGTGGATGGCGCGGACGGCGATAAGCTCGTCTCCACCGACGATGCGGCAACGGTGGTCGATACCGTCCATTACAAGAATCTCATCCCCGGGCGCAGCTACGCCCTCGTCGGTGCCCTCCTCGTGAAGAAGACCGCCGAGGATGGCGAGGTCACCGGTGAACCCCTTATGGTCGATGGCGCTCCCGTGGTGTCCTACACCACCTTCACGCCCGAGACCGCAGACGGCGATGCCGATGTGACCTTCACCTTCGACTCGCTGGCGCTCAAGGACGGCACCCAGCTCGTGGCTGCCGAAGTGCTCTTCGGCATTCCCTTGGAGCCAAGTGACCTCACCGAGCCTGATGCCGACGCGCTGCTCAAATTGATGGAGAATGCCGAAGACGTCTCCACTTTCCTCGCCAAGCACTTCGACATCGAGGATTTGGGCCAGACGGTCACCATCAAGAACCCCAAGATTGCCACCACCGCGCTGGATGGCATCGACAACGACAAGAACGTGGTCACCGACAGCGAGACGGTCATCGTGGATACCGTCGAGTACCACAACCTCGTCCCCGGCAAGGAATACACCCTCAAGGGTTCCATGCAGGTGAAGGGCGAGAAGGACGGCAAGCCCGTAGCGACGCCCCTTGAGGTGGGCGGCGAAGCCGTCACCGCAGAGACCACCTTCACCCCCGAGGCCGCACACGGCACGGTCAACGTGACCTTCGCCTTCGACTCCCGCGACCTTGAGGACGGCACCCAGCTCGTGGTGTTCGAGAACCTTGAGCGAAACGGCAATGTGCTCGTGACCCATGAGGACATCGAGGACATCAACCAGATGGTGGTCGTGACCGTCCCCGGTATCTCCACCTCCGCACGCGATGGTATCGACGGCGACAAGGATGTTGTCGTGGATGACGCGACCACGGTCATCGACACCGTGGAGTACAAGAACCTCGTCCCCGGCAAGGAGTACACCCTGAACGGCAAGCTCTATTCCAAGAGCACCGGCAAGCCCCTGATGGTGGGCGACAAGCCCGTCACGGGTCAGACCACCTTCACGCCTGAGAAGGCCGACGGCAAGGTCGAGGTGACCTTTACCTTCGACTCCCGTACCATCGCCGACAAGACGGACATCGTGGTCTTCGAGAGCCTTGTGCGCTCCGGCACCGAGCTTGCGTCCCACGCCGACATCGACGATAAGAACCAGACCGTCACCGTGACCCATCCTGAAATCGGCACCACTGCCGTGGATGGCGCGGATGGCGACAAGAACGTCATCACCGATGACACCACCGAGGTCATCGACACCGTGGAGTACACGGGACTCATCCCCGGCAAGGAGTACACCTTGAAGGGTACCCTCCATGTGAAGGTGACCGACGAGGAGGGCAACGTCACGGAGAAGGCTCTTGAGGTGGACGGCAAGCCCGTCACCGCAGAGACCACCTTCACGCCTGAGAAGGCCGACGGCAAGGTCGATGTGGTGTTCCACTTCAACTCTCTGACCATTCCCCACGACACGGAAATCGTGGCCTTCGAGTCCCTTGAGAAGAACGGCGTTGAAATCGCCGCCCATGCGGACATCAAGGACAAGGCGCAGACCGTCACGGTCAAGCACCCGTTCATCACCACCTCCGCACTGGACGGCATCGACGGCGACAAGAACATCGTCACCGATGACGAGACGGTCATCGTGGACACCGTGAAATACTCCGGCCTCATCCCTGGCAAGGAGTACACCTTGAAGGGTGCCATGCAGGTGAAGAAGTCCGATGAGGACGGCAACCTCACGGCGGAGCCTCTTGAGGTGGATGGCGAGCCGGTGACGGCTGAGACCACCTTCACGCCTGAGACCGCCAGCGGCGAGGTCGAGGTGACCTTCACCTTCGACTCCCGCACCATCGCCGACAAGACGGACATCGTGGTCTTCGAGTCCCTTGAGCGCACCGGTGTTGAAATCGCCAGCCATACGGACATCGAGGACGGCAAGCAGACCACCACGGTCACCCGTCCGCAAATCGGCACTACCGCGCTGGACGGCCATGACGGCGACAAGAACGTCGTGACCGACGGCAAGACCACGCTCATCGACACCGTGGAGTACAAGAACGTCATCCCCGGCAAGACCTACACCTTGAAGGGCAGCCTCCATGTGAAGGTGACCGACGAGGAGGGCAACGTCACGGAGAAGGCTCTTGAGGTGGACGGCAAGCCCGTCACCGCAGAGACCACCTTCACGCCCGAGAAGAGCGACGGCAAGGTCGAGGTGACCTTCACCTTCGACTCCACCGGCATCCCGCAGGACACCGAGATGGTCGCATTCGAGAGCCTTGAGAAGAACGGCGTCGAGCTTGTGGCCCACGCCGACATCGAGGACGGCAAGCAGACCACGACCGCCCATGTGACGGGCATCTCCACCACGGCCACCGACGGCCTCGATGGGGACAAGAACGTCATCGCGGATGCGGAGACCACCATCACCGATGAGGTGGCCTACGAGAACGCCCTGACCGGCATCGGTTACACCATGACCGGTATCCTCATGGATGCCGAGACCGGCCTTCCCATCCTCACGGGCGATGGCAGCGAGAAGTACACCGAGGCGGATGTCGCGGCGTTCATGCAGCAGCTCCTCGACGTGCTCGGACTCTCCGCGCAGGATGAGGATGAGGGTATCGCCGACATCGTGGTCTCCGATGAGACCGCCGAGGACGGTTCGGTGAAGAAGTCCCAGACCGTGCGCGTCCATGCGGACGGCACCTTCGAGGTCATCGACACCACCTATGAGACCGATGAGGACGGCCTGACCTCCGCCACCGTGGACGCATCCGGCAAGGTTGGCTACGATGCCCTGACCGATGAGCAGAAGAAAGCCATCTCCGACGTGGCCGTGCTCAAGGACTCCGGTATCGTGCTCAACTACTCCGCCACCGGCGAGCTGCCGGTGTCCATCGACATGGATGCCCTCGGCAAGTTCATCGCCGACAACGAAGACCTCATCTCCCATCTGGTCTACCAGACCGCCGAGTTCACCCCGGAGAAGTACGACGGCACCGTGACCATGGACTTCCACTTCAACGCCAACGATGTCATCGACCGCCTCGGCGGCGAGACCAAGGACATCGTGGTGTTCGAGGTCATGTCCAAGAACGCGGTCGCGGATGAGGAGGGTTCCGCCCCCGTCATCGTCGCCTCCGAATGCGACCTCGACTCCGAGGAGCAGACCGTGAACCTCGTGCCCACCGTCATCGGCACCACCGCCACGGACAAGTCCGACGGCGACCACACGCTGATGGCTGGTAAGGATGCGATAATCACCGACCGCGTGACCTACGAGGGCCTGATTCCGGGCAAGGAATACACCCTCAAGGCGACGCTTATGGACAAGAAGACCGGCGAGATGCTGTCCATCAACGACCAGCACGTCACCGCCGAACTCAAGTTCACGCCCAACAGCCAGAACGGCACCATCGACATCGACCTCGGCAAGTTCGACGCCTCCTCCCTCGACGGCCACGACCTCGTGGTGTTCGAGGAGCTGTACAAGCAGACCGAGCAGGGCAACGAGGCCACCGAGGTTCTGGTCGCCGAGCACAAGGACATCGACGATGAGGGGCAGACGGTCACCGTGACCACCACGCCTCCCGGCGGGTTCTTCGGCAAGACCGGCGGCAACGACTTCTTCATCGTGGTCTCCATCGCGGCACTCGCCGTGCTCGCGTGCGGCTGCGCCTACTACGGCATCAAGAACCGCCGCGCCGCGAAGGCCGAGGATGCCGCAGTCGATGAAGGCGGCGACACTGACAACGGGGATGTCTCGGGCGACTCCGAGGCCTAACCTACTGCACATGCTGCGGGTGCTCCGTCCATGTAAATGGGGAGCGCCCGCCCTATCCCAGAAAGGGGGACACCCATGGATGACAAGAACCGTCTGAACGACGGAGAGAAACCGCAGACCCCCGCCGACCGTGAGGCCAAGGCCAAGCGTCGCATCCTCGTCGGTATCGCGACGGGTGCCCTGCTCGTCGCCGGTCTCATCACCGGCGGCATCTACCTGTCCGGCAGGCAAGGCGGCACGCCCGCAGCTCCCGGCTCCGGCACCCCGACCGGCCAACAGGAGCAAGTCGATGGCGAGAAGCCCTGCGAGCACGACTGGACGGTCACCTACAAGACGGTGCATCACGACGCGGTGACCCACACCGAGAACGTCCCACCGGTCTACGAGACCAAGACCAGCTACCATACCGTGTGCAACGACTGCCAGCAGACCATCGACGGCATCGCCGACGCGCATATCAAGGACACCGGTCACTCCGGGTACTCCACCAACGTGCCCATCACCGGCGAGGTGCTGGTGAGCGAGGGCTTCACACGCGAGGTCACCGATTCCCCGGCCTACGATGAGTCCGTGCCGGACAAGCTCGTCTGCACGCTCTGCGGCGAGGAGAAACCGGCGACTGCCGAGTAGCGACCCTCTCCTTTTCAAGACCCGGCATCCTGCAATCGGGGTGCCGGGTCTTTCTCATGGAGACGATTCAAAAGCCAGAAACGACGAATGATATGATTAGAAGCTAGGAGGTGAACGGAATTGAAGAAGAGAACGAAATCGCGCATAGCTTTCGCGGCCTCAGCTGTCTTCCTGCTGAGCGCCGCAGCGATGTTCGCCTTCCTCCTCTATTGCAGGCAGGCGGCGCATACACCGCCCTCGCCAGACGCGGCCCACGAGTCCATGGTGGAGGACGGCGATGGGTTTCCTGCGGTCGATTGGGATTACTGGCAGGACATCAACCCGGATGTCATCGGCTGGGTCACCATCCCCGGCACCACCGTGGACTCCCCCATCCTTCAAGCTCATGGAGACGCCCCCGGCTATTACCTCAAGCACGACGTGTACGGCAACTACAACCCAGCCGGTGCCATCTACCTTGATGCCGATTGCGAGGAGCTGGGGCTGTCCAGCCGCAACGCCGTCATCTTGGGGCATCATTTCTGGAACGACAAGAAGGTGGCCCCCATGGGAACCGTCGCCGATTACAAGGACGAGGACTTCGCCCGCGAGCACGCCCGCGTGCTCATCCAGACCCCGACCTCGAAGATGACCTACGAGGCGCGGTTCGCGCAGATAGTCAACGGTCGCGAGCGCAACAAGCGCATCGACTTCGAGGGTGAGGCGGACTTCCGCGCATGGTACGGCGAATCGCGTGCGAACGCCGCCATGGTGCTCGATGTTGAGACGGAACCGGGTCAGGTCATCTCGCTCGTCACCTGCTCCTATAACATCTGGGTCGATAACGAGCGCACCGTCCTCGTCACGAGTATGCAAGAAACGGCCAAGAATCAAGCCGAAAATACGCAAATCGCACCAGACGCATCCTGAGACCGTTCCAGGCGGTTTGCCATGTTGCCGGGGGCTGAACTCGACACCATCCTCCCAAGACCCCGCAGAAACGATTCTGTGGGGTCGTTTTTTCTTCAACCACCGAAAATCGGCGTCAGGTGGCCCGCCACGCGCGTTGATATAATGATGCCATCGGCTGACGCGGAAAGGACTGAAATGAAAGAGCAGAAGAAATCGAAGTCGCTTGAAATCGTGGAGAAACAGCGTGCGCTTGTGGTCGAGAAGATTATCGAGGACATGAAACGCGACGGACTCCATTGGTCGGAACCCTACATCCCCTCCCTCAGTCCCCACAACCCGGTATCCGGCACGGTGTATCAGGGCGGCAACCGCTTCCATCTCGGTTTCGTGGGCTACATGCGCGGGTTCACGGACAACCGTTGGTGCACCTTCAACCAGATTCGCGATAGCGGCTGGCACCTCAAGAAGGGGGCCAAGGCCGCGCTCATCGAGAAATGGCGCGAGTTCTCCATCAAGGAGGAGAACAAGGACACGGGTGAGAAGGAGGTCACCGGCCACTACCTGCGCTGCGTGGGCTATTGGAACGTCTTCAACGCCAGCGAGATTGAGGGCATCCCCGCCCCACCGGCACCGGAGCATGTGAGCGACCGCACCGCCGCTATCGCGGACGACCTCATCCTCTCCTCCCGGTGCCCTATCGTGGAATCCATGCGCTATCAGGGGAGCGCCGGTTACGCCCCCGGCTCCGACCGCATCCTCATCGCCCCGCGCGAGACCTTCCTATCGGATGAGACGTTCACTCGCGTACTCCTGCACGAGATGACCCATTCGACCGGACACCCCTCCGCCCTCAATCGCGGCTGCAACACTGACTTCGGAAGCCCCGAGTACGCGCAGGAGGAGCTTGTGGCCGAACTCGGCTCCCTTTTCCTCTCCGCAGACCTCGGCATCCAGAACACCGACTACGAGGGCGAGCATTACGAGAACCACGTCTCCTACCTGCAATCGTGGATGCACGCGCTGGAAGACGACCCATCATACCTGTTCAAGGCGGCGGCGAAGGCCGATAAGGCGGGCACCCTCATCATCGGGCGCTACAACGATGTCTTGGAGAAGCGCCGCGACCGCGACGTGGAACGTGCACCCGAGAAGGTGTCCCTCAAGGGCGAAGTCACAGCCATGAAGGACGCGGCGAAGAGCCATGATGAACAGGCCAAAGCGCCTGAAATCGCGGTCTCCGCGCGGTAGAAAACAGTTGTGGAAATGGCTGAAATGTAGTATAATAGTAGTGTAGAAAACTATCAACATTAGAAGTAGAAAGGCACTATAAGCGAGGTGAAGGAGGATGAAATATATGCCGAAAGTGATTGAACCGACTCCATGGAGCTTCACCATCGAGTTCGATGAGAACAAGGCGAAACGCAATGGGTACGACATCGAAACACTCTACGATTACACGGACAGGAACCTCTCTCGGTACGGATGTATCCGCATCGCTCAAGGGACTTGGAAGGCGACTGACGGCGATGAGGTCGAGTCGCAGTGCCTCGCGTTGTCACTGTTGTCCAGAACCGGATGGGTCATGCGTAATATCAAGTCCATGACCGCTTTTGAGGACGACTGCGATGAGCAGGTTGACTACCTTGATGTCTTGCGCCGCAACAATCCAGAGCGCTTATACGCATGACGGCGATGATGTACCATGTCGCACAAACGCAAGGCATTCAATTTCGATTTGGATAACGAGAAGCTAGAGGAGTTATATCCATCTCCTTCTGGTAGCACCACGAGTTACAACAACGCATGGTCGAAAATCAAGGCTTTCATGGAGGCCAACGGATTCGAGCATTCCCAGTATTCGGGATACGAATCTATCCATGGAATGTCCTATGCCGACGCATTCTCGGTTTTGGAGAGACTGCAAGCGACGTTCCCATGGTTCAGGGAATGCGCCCAAGCTGCAACCCTCACCGAAATCGGCAAGCGCCATGATGTCCTTGAGCACCTTGACCATATCAATGATGAGGTGGAACTTCCAGATGAGCCTGAACCTCATGCAACCCTTCAATCTGAGATGAAGGCCATGAGGAAAGCAGCAAGAGCATTAGAGAATAACACCGGGCAAAATCGAGAAGCACCGGTAAAGAATAACGAACGATAAGTACTAAGCGAGGTGAGGAAAGGTGAAATACGAGATTCTTGACGGACGTTACAAAGTTCCCGTACTGACCAAAGAATGGAAAGCGATGTGGTTCGTACTTGGAATGTTCTTTCAATATATCGCGGTAATCTATGCCCTCATCTTCTATCGTCTGAAATATCGAAATCTTCCGACGGTCGCAAAAGTCGCAACCAAATGGTCTGCCATCGGTTCATGGCTCATGTTCGGAGTCGTAATTTGTGGATACTATATCTTCGCCTTGTGCCATTGAGGGCATTCAACTAGATACGTCTTTCGTTCGGGTTTCCATATGACCTGCATGAAGCCCCGGTATAAACCGGGGCTTTTCCTTTGCATGAAATCGGCGCGGAGCCGTTGTCAACGGGAGCGTGGAATACCGGAGCCTTGGCGAGGATATGCCGCGAAAGCCCGTTTACAGAAGGCTCACGGGGAATCCTCTCGGTGAAGGAAAGGAGGCCTCCTGCTTTCCCTGCTCTCCGGCGAGGATGGGTTCGGGTGAAACCCGAGATACGGGTCAAGGGACGCGTCCCTTGCGGGGTTCGGGATGGAATCCCGAAATGAAGGACATTGCTTCTGTGAAAACTGATATATGACAAAGCCCCTGACAATCAGAGTCAGGGGCTTTTCTATACGAACATATCTGTATGCTCTATTTGGTGGCGGGACATCCAGAACACTTGTAACCAGTAGTCACCGTCTCATCCCAAGCATTGCTTACGAGAATCTGTTCATCCCATGCTGGTGAAGTCTCGATATATTTATTGCTATGCGATACGCAACTGCCTCCATTGAGAAAAGATTGTTCCATATGCCCTGCTACGTTACCTGTAATGTCCGCACCGCACTGATTGCAAATATCTCGACATTCAACCACCGCATCATGATGAATTGTCTTGTACTGCGCATCGTGATGCACAACCGTTGTCTGGGGAAGCCAATTATGAGTGTGCTGCGGCTTGCTCCCGCCGCCACCATTGCTTGACCCACCGTTGGAGCCGGAGTTCCCTCCATTGACAGCGTTATCGCCATTACCGCCGGTCTCGGGCTTGGACGCACCTGCGTTCCCGCCTGACGCCTCGTCGGTCACGCCCTCCTCGGCCTTCTGGCCCTCCTCATCGACCTTGTCCTTGTCGGCGTTCGGGTTTGCCTTGGCGTTCTCCTTGACCAGCTCGATGACCTTGGTGCCGTTCGCGCCGGTCAGGGTCCCGTCGCCCTTCTTCACGGCATCGCCGACGGACTTCACGATGGCGTTGAGCGCATCCGCGTCGGCCTTGTCAGGCGCGATGGGCTTGAACTCGAAGGGCAGCTCATCCCCCGCGTCCTTCCCATCCTTTTCCTCGACCTCGGACTTCACCTTGGCGGTCTTGGGGACCTCGTAGGTGGAGCCGTCCTTGTCCACGGGGCTGATGAAGGAGACCTCGTACTCGCCCTCTGCTGGCACGTCGAGCGCGTGCGGCTCGTTCGCGTCGTAGGCGTGGTAGTAGTCCACCTTCTCTTCCTTGTTCACGATGTGGGCGATGACCGGCGAGGACTCGCCCTTCACCCAGCCGTCCGCCTTGGCACCGAGCTGGATGACCTGCTGCTCCTGCTTCTCAGTCTGCTCGATGGGCGTAGGCTCCTTCGGCTCCGGCTTTTGCGAAGCCGCGTACCAGACACCGCCTCCGATGAGGGCGATTGCCAGCAGCCCGCCGAGTCCGGCCATCACGGCCTTCTTCTTGTCGAACTCATGGCCGAAGAGCACGATGATGCCCTTCTTCTCATCATCCTCCCCCTCGGTTGGGACGTTCGGCATCTGCTGCGTTTCGACCCCCTGCTTATCCTTATCGAAATCCTTGTTGTCTTCCATGATTCATCATTCCTTTCCCCATGCGCCGATTCCCCCGGCGACTTGAAACCAAATTATATTTACGAGAACATCTGCCAGACGATGTGGACCAAGATGAACAGCACGAGCATGAGCGCCGTCCACTTCAAGAAGTGGAACATGCGGTCCGGCAGGGTCACCATCGCAAGGCGCTCGATGCGGCGCTTCGACTCCAAGACCATCGTGTCGATGGCCTTCTTGCTGCGCTGCGTCGCCTCGTCTATATTGCGAAGGGTTATCTCCTGCGCCTTCTCCTGCGCCTTGTTCACGCCGTTGAGCGCGGCCTGCTCTGCGGAATGGGTCTCGTCCTTGGCGCTGTTGTACAGTTCTTCGACCCTATCGACCAGATTGCGCATCTCATAGAGCGTCTGGTCCATCTTCTTCACGGCGCGTTTATTGTCCAGTCTGAAACCGGCAACCTCCTCACGTAGCTTGATGACCACCCCTACGATGTCATCCTCTACCGAATCGCTATCGGCATTCGCCAACTTGCGCCCCGCAGCACGTGCATCGCGCACCTCCTCGGCAAGATGGATGACTCCGCTCATCGGCGGCTCTGTCCTATCATCTTCATCGACTTCCGGCTTCCTCAGATGCCTCGGCGCATGTCCGTCGCCACGAATATCCTCATTGTCCAGTGCCATGTGTTTAACCCTCCTTCTCGCCCACCAGTCTGGTGCGGGTGTGGAAATCATCGCCTATAAGGCCGGTGCGCATGAAGTTCTGCAAGGCATCGGCGACCGTGATGGCGGTCTGGCCGTCATCGCACTGGGCCACACAGCACCAGTTGCCCGGTCGATGCTCCAACGCGTGGGCGCGGCGCACCTCCACGACCCATTTCTCCGTCGCCTGCTTCTTACTCATAGAACTCCTCCTGCTCTTGATAATCCTCGCGACTGATGTATTCCGGGCAGTTGGACGGGCTGATGCGACATCCATCCAAATCAGGGTATTTGCATCCCAGATTCTTGCCGAGCCAATGGGCGCAATCCGCCTCCCGGCACTCCCTATTAGCCATATGTTCTCCTTTCCAAGTAATAGCATTATACCATACTATATCAATAGTAAACTACCTTTTTCCAATTATATCCATCTGCGACCGAAGCTCGAAGACGTTCGCCAAGATGAATGCGATACCAAAGTGAAGCATGGCATCCGACCCATCGGGGCTGCCATCGAACCATCGCACCACCGCGATGAGCGCCCATATAGCTGCCATCGCGTACCAGAGGATGCTCTGGATGAGATTGCCATCCACCTTACTCATCGGAATCGCCCTCTTCCGCCTTCCGCATCTTATGCCGCATCACCTGTATGGCACGCACGCTCCTACCGGTCATTCGGGAGATTTCCCTGTCCGGCATCTCATGTTCCATCACCAGCCTCCTCTCCCAGTCCTGCCACCTCGTGTGACGGACATCATCATCGCCGGGGCATAAGGCATAGTTCCTCTCCCGCTGTCGGTTGCGGTACTCCCTTGCCCTCTCGCTGTCCGCGAAGTTCTTCAATGTCTTCGGCATCTATGAATCTCCAACATCTTCAACGCGTTCGGTACCCGTTCCATGACCTGCTGAACCGTACCCTTCCATCACCTCCTTATCAATGGAAGCCGTCGCGGTGACGCTGGTGTTCCATCGCTGTATCAACTCGGGTACGAACTCGTCGGTCATCTCAGCACCGCAATGGATGCAGGTGATACCGAACAGAGGTGGCGACTTGCGCGTCGCCGGTCTGACCTCGCCGAGCATGGGTTCACTCCCGCAAAAGGGGCAGGGCTTCAAGATGTACTCGCTCATATCCTCCACCTCCTATCGTCAGTTGACATTGAACTGGTACTCTCCCCAGCTG
>UMEJ01003070.1_pt1 | contig 16951 bp, 18 predicted proteins | sample 1964731 | NCBI WGS metagenome assembly UMEJ01 (sample SAMEA4836018, study PRJEB28245) | human gut metagenome | biome: gut microbiome; material: fecal sample | place: Denmark | collected 2008 | reverse complement strand
TCAGATTGATCTGTTCCATAGCTTCACCGGCAGTCCTATCAAGCTTCAACTCCATCACATAAAGTGTGGTTTTCGTACGAAGAACCACATCCACACGACCACGGGGAGTACGGACCTCAACATCCACAAAAGAACCCAATAAGCTAAAAATGATGTAGAACATCTGCTGATAGTGACCTTCATACCCCGTATTGTCACAATAAGGAATGGTAGACAAGAAAGTCTGCAGGCGACGCAACGCAGAATCCATATCATCATTACGGATATCACGCGAAAGATAAGCCACCATAGTAGTAGTTTCCCGAGTTTTGCTGGCCACGTAATTAGGTAAAAGGCTTTTCATTAGCCCCAACCGTACTTCTTTGTTAGGAATATCCAACGTATACAGGTCAATACTCTCATCATAATCCTTGATAGTGATATAACCACTCTGATATAATAATGGAATAATATCAGTCATTGTTTCAGTAGGTGCATCAAAAGCGGAAACCTCCGCATGGTTATTACCGATCTCCGAAGGTTCCACACCGAACTTCTCCAACATCTTTATCAGGTATGTAGGAGTACCGCTACCGAACCAGTAAGAACCAAACTTACCGTCCGCAAAAGCATTCAACAGACTGAACGGATTATAGATATCGGGAGAAGGAAAGGTGAAATGATAACCGTCGTAATTCTCCTTCAACTTCTCCAGGATCTCTTCCGGGGTTACGTCTAGTTTCGCTGCCAGTCTATCCATATCCTCCTGCATTTGCGTCAGCATCTCCTCCTCGGTGATACCGCAAATGGCAGCGTAGGGCTCATCCATACTGATATTCTTGATATTGTTCAACTCGCTGAAGATACTCAGCTGGGAGAACTTGGTGATACCGGTCAGGAAAACAAACTTCAGGTAAGGGTCGCAAGCCTTCAAGGGGCTGTAAAAGTTACGCATGACATTACGCAGGACATCCAGATTCTCCTTCTCGTGCACCACATCGAGCAGCGGAGCATCGTATTCGTCTATAAGAACCACCACCTGGCGGCCAGTCTGTTCATAAGCGCGCTTGATAAGCCGGGTCAGCCGCAGATTGGCATCGCCATCCGTTGCATCGAGACCGAATGCGCGCTCATAGTCGGAAAGCATAAAGTCAAGCAAACGTTCCAGGCGTTCCTTATCCACATGCTTCGCCATACTCATATCGAAATGAAGCACCGGATACTCCGTCCACTCCGTCTCCAACCGCTCCATAGCCAGACCACGGAACAGCTCCTTGCGCCCCGAGAAATAACTATGCAGCGTGGAAGCAAGCAAAGACTTACCGAAACGCCGAGGACGGCTCAGGAACACATAACCGGAAGCCGAATGCGTCATCTGATAAATATATTCCGTCTTATCTATATAAAGATAATTTTCCTCACGGATTTTAAAAAATGTCTGTATACCTATCGGGTATCGTCTTTGCAAAGATTCCATATCAATCATATTTTCTACAAAGCTACAAAAAAATATCCGTTCAAAAGACCGCAGGCGGGAAAAAGTTTCCCACCTGCCTCTTCCAGTCTATTTGAACAACTCCGCAGGTACAAAAGGTACAGTAGGTACATCCAACATTTTTTCCACACACGTGCGCGCGTTATTTAAGGTATTAAGGAAAAAGGACTTCCGGACAAAGAGATTTCCGCCGACAACATCAACGACGATATCATCACCTGATGGAATGCCGACCGGGATTTCCTCTTCGAACAACTGGGAGAAGAATTTACCCGCACGCAGTTGCTCGAACAGGCAGTTGTTATGGGAGTTAAAGAGAATACATCCATCACCTGGCTGAAACGGTTGACCCCAAACGGGGTGCTGGTCAGTGTGGACGGTAAAGGAAATTATACACGCGCACGTGTGCATGTGTGAGGGAGCCCCGAAAAAGTGTACCCGCTGTACCCACGCAGGAAGTTATTAACAACGGTGCTCAAAATAATGCAGTGCTTTGCAACCCCTAAAGCATAGCTTTAGAGGTGATAAAGTAGTGCTTTAGCTCCCATAAAGCACTGCTCTGCAATTATGCCTGAATTGAAGACTCATTTTTCACACCAGTTTCTCCAATATTTTCATTGTTGGCATTAACCATTACTTTAAAAATTGTCATAAAAAATATCTTCATATCAAGCAATAAAGACATATTCTTTGCATACCAAACATTTAATTCTATTCTTTCAGGCCAAGGCACTTCTTTACGCCCATGCACTTGTGCCCATCCTGTTACACCCGGAAGAACATCAAACATATGCTTCTGATGTTCTGTATATTGCTCAAATGACCAAGGATGGTAAGTTAACGCCGGACGAGGACCAATCAAAGCCATATCCCCCTTAAGAACATTTACTAGCTGTGGTAGCTCATCAATAGAAGTAGCACGAATAACTTTACCAACCCGTGTTACACGACTATCACCTTTATATGAGTAAACACCTGATCCTTGTTTCTCTGCACCAACAAACATTGAACGAAATTTCCAAATCCTAAAAGGTACACCATTTTTACCCAATCGTTCTTGTTTAAAGAGAACAGGACCTTTTGAATCCAACTTAATCAAAATTGCTATCAACGTCAAAGGAATAAATAGGACAATCAGTGCAACAAAAGCAATCATGAAGTCAATGAATCTTTTAAAATACTTGTACATACTATTAATTTATAACTATTATACACTTTATATATATTATGATTTTCACAGCCAAACTAATCAACCTATGCCATTCAAAGATATTGAATATAAAATTCTTGACATATAAAATCCCATAAGATACTTAAAATAGATAATTTCAACATAACATCTACTGTTCAATAAATGCCTTAAGATTATCGTACATTAAATCAAACATACGTTTATTATTGCCATTACTCACAAAAGAATTATGCGGACTAATAGCCACATTTTGCAAATTCCACAATGGTGAGTGTTTGGGCAACGGTTCTGTTTCAAACACATCAAGAGCTGCAAATAAGTCTCTACGTTTCTGAAAAACTTCACACATTGCGGATTCATCAATCAATCCTCCTCTTGCAATATTAACGAGAACAGCATTCTCCTTCATGCTCTGCAAAACCTCACGACTCACCAAGCCTTTAGTTGACGGCAGTAATGGAGCTGTCACAACAATTATATCAAACTCCCCAACGTTTTCTTTTAAGGTTTCTATTAAAGCCATATAATCGAACCCTACAGTCTCATTTGTATGAATATCAAATCCTACAGTTTCAGCGCCAAATGCATGAAAACACTTAGCTACCTTTTGTCCTACATTCCCCGCCCCAATAACAGCTACTTTTGTACCGAAAATTTCTTTCAATCCTCTATGCTTAGTCCAACGGCCAGATTTCTGCTCTTGATAAAAGAACCATCCTTGCTTGTAATATTCTAAGACTCGAAATAAAGCCCATTCTGCCATCGGAGTACTGTATACACCACGAGCATTAAATAATTTTATCTTACGTGACTTAATCTTATCTACTGGTACTCGATCAAATCCAGCACTTGTCAACTGAATAAACTTCAAATTACTAAAAGTATCAATATCATGATACAAAAAAAAACCATTGCAAACTATTGCATCAATTTCTGATACTGACAAAGGTACGCCCTCTGCTTCATGTTGCATGAAGCAGATAGAATAACCAAGATCTTTCAACTTTTGAATCTGTAGTTCTGAATAACTAAAACATCCTGTTAAGAGTAAATTCATTATCTATTGTTTTTTTTACAAACTCTTCGATTACCTTTTGGGTAGCTTTCCGATTTTGCTCAAAATATTCCGCTGTTTGCTTTTTACATTCCGACTCTAAAGCTCGTATTTCACTAATTCCATTTTGGAATATTTCACGTACTTCGTTTATATCAGTTACTTGGTCAGTATTGCAGAAAGAACGACTCACAATTACTTGCTGGCTACCCAATCTATAATGTTCCTTTAAAATCATACGTCCTGGTACAGCACCACCATCCAAAGCTGCAATACCACCAAATCCAAACGGAATATTTTTCTTCTTAATGAAATTTGTCCACTTATCTACCGCTCCATTAGCCAATAATTCAAACATAAACTTCATTCCCAATGCTAAATGCATATCATTAAGCCCCAAGTGAATCATATCAATACCAGGAACAGCAATAATATCTTCTAGAATAGCAACAGCTTCAGGTGTCTCAAGAAGAAGACAGCACTTTGCGCGACCATTTACAGCCTTAACAAAACGCTCCACCTCAATTACTGTTTTAAAGAAAGGCAACATAATAATATCTGCACCCGCCTCAATTACTCCATTTATTTCATCTTCCGATGATACATAATCTGGCATTGTATCATGTATGGGATTTACACGTACTAGCACCTTTGCCTTTTTAACAGCCGCTTTGATACTACGAACATCATCTACCGTATGGTGATTTTGTACAGTATCCAATCCTGACTGCCTGACATCCTTACCAATAAATTCCATATCCACAAAAATCCAATCTACACCTGCTTCTTCAGCAATTTGCGCAATCTCTGGATGTTTTGTGATATACATTAAGTTCATCATAATATTATTATTTTCCAAAATAGATTTCTTCAAGTTCTTTTTTCACGGAAGTAAAAGTGAAATCTTGAGCAAAAATTATAGCGTTTTGAACTATTCGCTTACGTAAGTCATTATTATCCAATAAGTTTAATACACGTTCACTCATTGCCTCATAATCATTTGGATCTACGATATAACCATTTATACCATCCTGAATAAGTTCCCTGTGACCGCGATTCAGACCTGCCACTACAGGATTGCCTGAAAGCATTGATTCTACAATATTTAAAGGCAACCCCTCACGCAACGAACAACTTATCTGTACATCTATGATATGTTGATAATCTTGAAGATTGGTCACGTAGCCAATCATCTTTACATTCCGCTCTAATTCTTCTTGTTTGATTAATTGCTCCAAAAACTTCTGCTTTGGTCCATTACCTGCCAACAATAACATAGCTTCAGGATATTTGGCAACCACCTTATGCATCATTCGTATAGCCATTACCTGATTCTTGTTGCTATTTAGTTCACCAATGCAAAGCAATATTTTAGCATTCTGAGAATATCCCATTCTTCTACGCTGAGCTAATTTCTCTTCAATGGTAACAGGTTTATAACGTTCTCCACTCACACCTACACCATGTATATATGCTACCTTGCAATGAAATGCTTCAGAAGCAACTTTATAATCCTCATGCGTTATAGTAATGAGAACGTCAGTCATTCTACTAAAGAATTTCTCTATTGGATAAAAAATCATCCAATTCTTCTTAGGTGCCCCATCATAAAAATGAAAGCCATGAGCCGTATAAAACAGTTTTGTACCCTTCTTACGAGCAGCACGTGTAGCTAATCTCGCTATCATACCACCCATTGGCGTATTACAATGCACTACTTCATAATTACCTGAATCTACTATTGCCTTAAGTTGATTGTAAGCTGTTATATTATCTTTGCTCTTTGGTGAACGTGAAAAACGTACATCAAAAACCTTATCAACAAAATCCAACTGTAATCCATTCTTCTCCGCCAAATTATTTCGAGCTGCTGCATGTACCTCATATCCATGTGCATGTAATACTTCAGCCAAAGGTCTATGGAATTGGGCAATATGACTTTGCACTGTTGCAACTAGTAAAATTTTCTTTGTCATATATAATAATATTATACAAGGAGGAATACGTCAATAATAATTACTGACGCAACTTTTATTTATCTATAAAAAAATTATTTTCTAATAAACTCTCTGAGCACAATCAAAGACTTAAAATCAAATAAAGTATCAGTCACTAGAAAGGATACCACTGTTACAATCGCAACAACTGCTGAAACCAAACACCACTCAATAAATGAATCAATCTCAGGAAGAAACCATTGAGCTAAATATACCAATACCACCATCCATACTAGATTAATAACCCACCGTCTATAAGTCTGCCAAGGTAAGCGATGAAGAATGTTCCAATTAGCATAAATAATAACATCATTCGTACGATATACCAAGGCAGCTATTGTGCCCACTAGTACACCATAAATACCTATATATTGTACCATAATAAGACTGACCGTCAAATTGATAACACTCTCGATAATTGAGCGCCATTGAGTCTGCTTAAAGGCACCTGCAAAGTTTATGATTTGACTGGATGTTCGGCGAGCATACATCAACACATTAACTGCCACAAACAGATAAGGCAGATACTTGTCAGTATAGTTGGCATCCGTAAACTCACCTGCATAAATTTCCATGAAAGAAGGTATCATGATCAATGCTATCGTAAACAATGCAAAAGAAAAGCCTAGATAATACGTTTCATAGGCTTCTTGCAGCCTCATAAACCGTTTGCGATCAGAGTTAAATGCCTGCCCCATAACGAACTCAACACTACTGCATAATGTATCAATAATATTACCTACACTACAGAAAATAAGATTGTATAAAGCATACACACTTACCGTCTTCAAACCACAAAAATAGGTTAGCACAATCATATCCGTATTATTGAATATGAGACCAGATAGCTGATGAACAATCACGAATTTACTTTGCCCAAGTGCTTTATAATCCGGTTTTGCAGAAAGGTTTAACCAAGGATATTGTTTCTTAACATACCATGTTATATAAATCATTTGACACAAATTGACCAAAAAATAGGCTATCTGGACAGCTATAATATCAAATCCAAGTACTATCAGAAGAATCTGAGCAATATAAGATGCTATAGTTACGGCTGTTTGAATATTAGTAGTCACATAACTTCGACCATCTACACGAAGCAAAATGACCAATTTACCCTGAAAGAAATAACGTATCACACCTGCAAATCCCTGCAACAAGATAATAGCAGCTACGGTTAGTGGGGCAAGCTCTACTTTGAATATGTATGGATATGCAAAAGCTAATACCAATACAGCAAGTCCATACAGAAATCCAGTCCGCCGGAAATAACGGTCAGTAGCTGCCATAATTTCAGATACTTTCAGCGTGTCATTGATCGCTATGGGCGCGTACATGGCCTGAAGTGCTGCTGTTCCAACACCCGCCTCCAATAAGGCTACATATACGAAAATTTGCTTAACTGATGAAAGTAATCCATTTATCTCTGAACCGAATCCTCCAATCAACAACTTAGGCAACAGTATGCCAAGCAGAAGGGTTACTACCTGCGAAATGATACCAAAAATTAGAATCTGTTTACTCTTCTGCTTATTATTCATTCACGCTTACTTTTAGAGAGATATTCCTTGTATGGCAACTCAAAATTCACATATTGATAATGTGGCGCAAATTGCTTCTCCTTTGGTTCGCGAAAATCAGTACGGTTGTATCTGGTATGCAGATACTCATACATATCACGAACAATCATATATTCTCGTTCTTCAAATCTAACCATAACATAATTCTCGAATATTTCGGGAGCAAAACGTGTGGTATTGGCATAAGCACCAAACAGTTCCGAATAGGTATACTTCGACGAAGATTTGCTACTCAGTTCCACTACGAGCTGAAAGAACTTCAAGTAAAGTCTTTTGCTACGAAAAACCGTACTTAACATCAAGTTACGTAACCTCTGCTGCAAATTAGTAGGTTCCACCTTTCCTATCATGACAACCTGCGATACTTTCCATAAAAAAGTACTCATGGAAGCCAAGAAATTAGTGGGAATCCTATCGTAAACAGTTATATCCAAAAATACCCCCGACACACAACCGTCCTGCTGAACGATAGTTGTATGATCATTCATAATCTTAGTGAAAGGAGTGTCAAATTCAGTTCCTGTCTGATAGTTGTGTATAGAAAATCCTTCTGGTAGTTCGCTCTTTGCTACCTGAATGAAACAGTTATAATTATCACGTGTCATCATTAAGTCTATATCATCATCCCATGGCAGACAGGCGTTATGCAAATATGCGCCCACTACACTTCCCCCACATAAAGAATATTTTATTCCATACTTATGACAAATACCGTCAACAATATCCAATATCTCCAGACACTTCTTTTGAATTTTTCTTACTTCCGTATCCATAGTAAGAGATAATATATTTTTAATTTCCAATGAATATAATTACTAAGAATTCCCTTCAGCGCTTTTCTTCTAATATACGAGCGCATATAGCTCAATAAATGGTCTGCTGTCTGAGATTGATTTTCTACTTGCTGCATACGTGCTTTACTTTCGTTATATTTCAAAGTGCACACATCCAACAAAAAGGCTATTGCATAACCTTTAAGATGTGGGTAAGCACTGACAGTGTCCCAATACATCCGGTCGTGTACCTCAAATGAATCCTTCAGGCTTTGTACGTTCAGCCCCCCATGTGTTGCACTACCTTGACGCACAAGATTACAGTATAAAGGATGATGCACAAAAACCGCAGAACTGACATGTTGCAAATAATCTAACAGAAAATTACCATCCTCTGCTGATTTAAGCTTCGTATTAAACTGCAAATTACCCATGACTGACTTGCGGAACAACTTGGTTACCACTCCATGGCGAATAGTCGGAGGCATATCTGCAAGTTTGCGATATATCTCCTCACGAGACATCAACTCATCTTCCCTCACCTCATAAGCTCTGCTTTCATCGCGCTGATACTCCTCGTTGAAATAATCATATCCGCACGCAACCATATCTGCATGATGATTCTCCATGGCTCTTAACATATATTCGTACATATCTGCAGCACAAAAATCATCCGGATCACAGAATCCAACATATTCGCCGTGAGCCTTGTATAAGCCTGCATTGCGAGCTGCAGAAACCCCCATATTAGGCTGATGGATAACTTGAATACGACTATCTTGCTGTGCATATTCATCGCAGATTCTACCACAGTTGTCTGGCGATCCATCGTTTACCAAAATGATTTCCAAATCTCTATATGTTTGGTTAATTAAACTCTCTATACATTTAGGCAAGAATTTTTCAACCTTATAGGCAGGAACAATGATACTTATCATATTACTTATAACTTAGAATTTTCCGAGAATCCACGGGCATCGTCTATTAATGAAGGATACTACCGGATATAATAAAACACAAGTCAGTAAAACATTACAAACAGCCATACACAAACTAAGGCAAGAAATGCCATCATATGGAATTCCCAGTTTATTCCAAACAATAAAAAAGATTTCTATCGCCATACGATGTAAACCATACAACAGCAAGGAATTCACGCCTAAGAATATTAACATGCGAGGAATCGATATTTGTTTTAAAAGTAATACTGTGGCGTAGGTAGCGCTAATAGCACCGAGATAAAACAAGGGTAAACAGCCATAACTATTTCCTCAAATATCAACTCTATCCCATACGACAAAATTTATAGTCGATACCAACAATGAAAAACAAAACAGCAGACCTGCTATCCACTTGTTATTTTCAAAGGTCCACTTAACAGATACCCTTTTATATAAAATACCAAGAATAATATAAACGCTTGCCATCGGAACTAAATCAATATTCCAAATCAAGTTTACACATTTAGTATAAATAGTCAAGTAATGCAGTAAAGCAAGAACAAACAAAATTACCCCTAATTTAATATTTGTCACTAATTTTGCTCTACTCAATACATACACACAAAGTTCCGAAAGGAAAAGCACTGGCAAAAACCACAGATAGGTATGACGTTGCTGCATTAAAAAAGCTAATATCTTTCCCCCCATATCATAATCTCCTCCGTGAGTATGACTTAATACACCATAAAAAATAAGATAACAGCACACAAAAAGAACATAGGGAATGATTAATACCTTAGCCTTCTGCTTAATAAAATCAAAAGGAGCACGTCGGTCAGAAAACGTATATCCCGCAAGAATAAAGAACAATGGCATATGAAATGAATAAAAATAATAACAATATTTCCAATCCAACCAATTATGGCCAAACATCACCATAAGGATACCAATACCTTTTGCGGCATCCACCCACTCGATTCTCATATTAGAATCTGCCATTGTTTTCCTTACACTTCATTTAAGAATTTCACCCAATCAAACTGATCAATGGGGCGTTTGCCAAACCACCCCTTACCATCAGTTATAATACCAACACATTCATCTTTTTCATATCCATGCAAATAATAGCAACTTGGATGCGAATCATCAGGCTGACAAGTAAACATAACCTTCTTGTAAGGAAGTGCCTCAAAACGTTCTTTCAAAGCTACAGTCATACCCTCACGGTCATTATTGAAGATTACTATCTTTTCCCAATTGATTCGCTTTTTTCGACTGTTCCACTTCTGCTGAGCTTCCTCCATGTACAAGATAGAGTAAGATATCGCCTAAGTAAGCCACAGGATATTTACGGTCTTCTACAATACCCGGTTCTTTACACTGAATCATCTGATCAATAGAAAGATAGTACTTAAGATTCTCACAAAACTTGATAAAGTCTTGTGCTTTTATATAAAGATTGACAGTTGGAGAAAGAAACTGGAGACCAAGATCATGATAAAGAATGCCACCCGTACAATTCATTGAAAGGATGGTTATATTCTGATTAATAAAACGATTCCTATACTGCTTGTCTCTGTACTTTTTAAAAACCCGCCAAATGCGATATCTAAGTGCTTGTATTATTTGCATACTTTTAGTCCTTGGTTTATAATTTTTTCAATAGTTACTGCCGTATTGGTAATGGAATAACCTGCAGATATCAAACTCTCAGACACATCTACACGAGGCATAGAAGCTAGTTCAAGAAGCCTATCAGTCCACTCTTCCACCGGTGCATTCAAACTCTTATATTCCACCAAACCTGTAATATTAGCTTCCTGTGAGACAGTATTGGAAACAAGACAACGGATACCAGCAGCTTGTGCCTCCACAAGAGCAAATGGTAGCCCCTCAAAAAAAGAGGGCATAAGCAGGCAATTAATGTACGACAACCACTCATTCACATTATCCACACCACCTGTGAAAATGATGCGATGTCGTAATCCCAAAGCTTGCACTTTTGCTTCAAGTTCTGTTCGGTATTCACCATCACCTATAAACAAGCATTGAGTATCTCTATCTTTTTGGCACAATACAGTAAATATAGAAAGGCTCATAAAGGGATTTTTTTGACGATCCAATCTCCCTAGACAGGCTACAACTTTTCCGGCTGCATTCTTTAATGAGCCTAATACATTTTGACGCTTTGTACCAGAATAGACATATCTACTGATATCAATACCATTTTTAATGATTGTATATGGACGTCCGTCAAACATCCAATCACCAGCAGTCTTCGAGCAAGCAAGAAGATCGGTGGCATACTTATGCAAATTTTTACGCGAATTTCTTTCCTGCCACTTATGGAACCAACCAAGAATACCACCCGCTACAACCTGATTACCTGTGTTATGAGAATGAATAATCCGGACTGGTACATCAGCGTCCTTTGCAAACTTCAACAGATCAATACTCACTATATCACATGTATTATAATAAATCACATCAAACTTATTCTCATGGAAAAACTTCCGCCAAAACTGCTGATACTTAATGTAATTATGTCTATTCGCTGGTACTACCCATTCTTTACCATCAATACTCATAGTGGGCCAATGAAGGATAATCTCATATTTATCCTCAAGCTGAGAACTAATATTTTTAATATAGGCTTCTACTCCACCTTTATCAGTCGAGTATCCTATCATGAATATTCTTTTCATTGATTACTTCTTTAGTTAAATAATACCCCCCCAAAAAAGATATCATTTGACAATTGATTCATATACATCAATATACGAATCAATCGTTTTGCTAATATCATAGTCCTTTGATCTTAAATAACATTGTCCTGCAAGAGTTTTATAAAAGTTGGAGTCATTTTTCAAACGTTCTACAATTTCGGCTAATCTCCTTTCATCACCTTGTGGAAATACGCAACCATAATTTTTCACAATATCCCTTAATCCCACAACATCACTGGCTACTACAGGTTTTCCCGCTGCCATACCCTCAACAGCAGCAAGACCAAACCCTTCTAAATGCGAAGACATTACAACTACATCGGCGGCTTTTAACACATTCGGAATATCAGAACGTACACCTGTAAAAACCACACGTTCTTCCAAATTCAATCGCTTAACAAGTTCTTTACACTCAACTCGCCTATCACCATCGCCTACTAAACAAAGTTGTACATTCTTAGGCAACAGAGTTAAAGCGCGAATAATGGTATCTTGATCCTTCTGATAACGAAAACCAGCAACCATCATAAGTAAAAAAGTATCGTTTTTACACCCAATATTCTTCCGTTCAACTGGAACAGCTGCTGAATATCTCTCTACATCTATACCATTCGATATCGTATCAATCGGACATGAGATTTTTATATATTTTCTCAAATTTTCAGTTGTCGCAGATGAGATTGATATAATCTCTTTATATCTGCTATACATCCATTTGTCTATGGGACGATACCATTTCAAACTACGTCTACGATTAGAAGTGGTATGTTCCGTTGTACAAAGTACAACGGAACATACCAGACTCGCAATAGCCGCGAATAGCTGTGGAGCCGTGTTGTGTGTATGAATTATATCGTATTTATGGAAATAGGGCAATAGTTTCAATATGTTTATAGGATTATATACTGAACCGCCACACCCCAATTCAAATATATTCACCCCATCATCTTTCAGTAGCTTTTTAAAAGGAGTTCCGGTTCCATCAAACAAAAGCACATCAACATCGTACCCTCGTTGACGATACATAGGTACCATATCAACAATCAATTTTTCAGCACCACCTGTCTTCAAGGAGGTTATTACTTGTAATATTTTCATGATTTACTCTACTGTATAGACTAAATATTTTGCAGTCGGTGAAGAATTTCTAGTAATTATCCGACCTGGATTTCCAATAACTATAGAATCATCCGGTACATCAAAATTTACAAAAGCATTAGGAGCGACCAATACATTATTACCGATTTTTACTCCTCCTACAACAACTGCATTTGCATTAATAATGACATTATCCCCGATATGCGGTACGCCTTTGTTCCTTCCATCTGAATAACCAATCAATACACCCTGCGCTATGTTAAAGTTCTTTCCTATCACAGTTTCTCCATTGATAACAATCGTACCCCAATGCGAAATTCGAAATCCCTTACCGATTCGTGTACATACAGGAATTTGAATACCAGTGTTAAGCATACAATTCCGATGACAAATCCGCCAAAACAGACGAGAAACAGAATTGTTGGCAAGTTGTGCCTTTCTAAAATAATAAGTAAAACGGAATCCTGGCGTGAAGAAAAAATATCTTATCTTCACCATAAGACTCTTACTTCTTAGTCCCTCGTAGCGAAAAAGATCATCTTGAATAATACTATTCATTTATCCTACCTTCATTTTAACTTGATGTTTAACACTATATTTTATCTTCCAATACAATAAGCAACCCAATGGAATTACCAAAATTGTAAGGAGCTTACACGGACTTTCTGCAATAAAATTCCTGTTTTTACAAATAATGGAACTTGATACATAATGTATGCACACCTGAAAACGGCGCTTAAGGCTTAAGGAATGAGTCATCTCAAACTTACGGTAAAACGACCATCCCTTGGGATTTTTCCAATACTGCCGATACATGCTAGAACTTGACCCATCCGCTTGGTAATCAACTATTATTAGAGGTTCATTCAGGACTAAAAGTTCATAGTTTTGATCAATAATCAGATACTTATAATTTAATCCCACATAGTTTTCCCCTCTGAATATTGGATATTTAGGAGTTTGTTTAATAATATCTGTGCGATAAACTAATTTTTTATCTCCTTTGCCCCCATTTTGATAATATCCACTCAAAGTTGTGCTAATTAACCCTTTCGGAAATGGCAAACCTATGATTTCCTTATGCTTATCGTCTATATCAAGCCCAATAATACCAGCATACTTTTGTTTGTCTTCAACTGATTGTGACTGCCAAAAACCAACTATCTTTTCGACTGCATTATCTGGAATATAATCGTCTGAATCTATGCATGTATTAAGCTCAGTAGATAAGTGGTCGTATGCAGTATTATGTGCTCCATGCATACCTTGATTCTGTTGGTAGATATAATGTATGTAAAGCCAAGGTGCATCTTTACTATAACCTTTCAGCTCGAAAACTGTTTCCTGAAGCGTAGCATCTGTATACCACGAACGCACGAGTTCACGCGTATTGTCACTAGAGCCATCATCTACTATAAGCCACTCGAAATCATGACATATCTGCCGACATAAACTCCCGTATGTCCTACCTATCGTATGAGCCCGATTATAAGCAGGTGTAAATATTGTAAGTAATGCCATTATTTAAATAATCTTAGAAACCTTCTTACATATTGTTTTATCTTTTTCTTCCAAACAGGCTGAGGGGGTAACCAAGATGCCATAAACCAATGAATACTTCGTGTATTTTGGGAAACACGTAATTCACCGGTTCCAATATCAAGCGGATTGAAATACTCTGCAGGATAAATAGTGATATCCCCAACTTTCTGTATAGTATTGCTTGCCTGCATACCTAATTCTTTCAAAAGATCAGTTACTAATGGAATCATCGTGTATTTATTAAAACGTCCATCTTCTCCCCAAAAATTAAGCTTATCATATCGTTTGAGAACCTCCTGGTAGAAGGTCATGTGCGCATATGCTCCAATGCACAAACCTGGTGCAACTTTTGGATACTCCCCTTTCTCTTTTTCACCATCAATTTCAGCACCTAGAAAAGCTCCTTCAGCAATAATGCTTCCCATACTTTTAATCACCTCTACATCGGTATCAAAATATAGCCCCCCGAATTTTTCTAATATCCAAAAACGGGCATAATCACTTACAAAGGCATACTTCTTGGCTTCATATGCATCTTTGGTATAAGGAATGATATTTATATCGAAATTATCCTCATTCCACTCCCTAATCTCATAATCAGGAAAAAACTTCTTCCAGCTCTCAATGCACTTGCTTGCCGATTCTGGTAACGGATTACGTCCGAACCAACAGTAATGAATTGTTTTGGGTATCATATTAACCTCTTATCTTAAAATATAAGTCATGCAAAAACTTACTACCATATCTGTATCCATCTATGACAACCTTATCTCCAAACACATTAAACGTATGGAATCCTTCAGAATACATCTTTGTAGGTGGATACAATCGCTTGATTTCATTTAATTGAATCTTATCACCTGTAAATGAAATTTCTTGAAAAGATACACCCTCCCCATAATTATGACTACACACCTGAGCCGGACTAATCAAATGTCCTTTCCAAGTGAAGATATTACCCGCTCTTCGTGCTATATTATCATCAAACTTTATCTCTTGATGAGAAATATATCCTGATAACGGCTGATTACTACGATATATTTGCAGTATATTACCATTACAATTTTCCCCAATAGTAAACAACATATAAAAACTATCTTCATACTTAAAAATTGTAGCGTCAGCAAGTGGCAAGCTTGACAACTTTCCACACAATTCTACAGTTTTCCCATATTTGTATAATTTTGTATTCCTAGCTTTCCCATTTTCAGGATACATATACGTCTGTCCGTTCACCTGTATAATATTAGGGAAAGAAAGATGCGTGGGTAAATCAAGTATAGTTTCGTTTTTGACAAGTTTACAATCATTTTTAGTTACTGTAAGTCTTGCCAAGCGTCCCTTTTGAGTATCGAGCATACACTCTTCAACAAGGATAATGTAGTTTTCATCTGTTTCATCTACAATAAAAGGATCAGCAAACCATCTATCATGATAGGAATGCTTCATCCATTTGATGTTTACAGGACTTAAATCATCTGCAATATCTGCAATAGCAATATTCCAATCTTGATAGACATAACGATTCAACAAATTTCTTATGACATTCATATTCTCTTTTTATTATTTAATAAATCCCGTTAACTCGCTATTATAATAAAGTCCACCACTCATTAGGAAATAGAAAAGCAAATACAATAAACCTAAACCCCAATATAATTGCTTTTTCATATCGGTATAAACATAACTAAATAAATAGGGAATAAGTATCAGACTATACAAATCAAAATATATAGGTAATCTACCTATCATAATTCCACTCGTAAAAATTCCTATGACATAAATTCCTACTGAAATAGTAGTCATATTAATACAAACATTTATAAATTGATTGTTTATTTTTTCAATTTTTTTTCTTCTTATAAAAGCCAAAACAATAGGAATTGCTTTGAACAAAACCCGCAGCGGATGCACACCATCATCCTCTGCAAATTGTTCAAGATTAGATGCATAAGCGGTATTATGCAAAACGGTTTCCATTGCTTCAAGTAAAGGAGAAATTGCAAATACGCTCATGAGAATGAGCAAAACAAACAACATCATCTTCCTTTTAAAGGGAGTCTCGAACACTATAAAATAAATTGGAAGCATAATAAGAATAGTTGTATGGACTGTAGAACACAAAAGAACAGCAACAATAAACAAAATCGTTTTTCTTTTGATAATCAAATCACACAATCCAAACATAATGGCTGCTACTACAAACTGGCGGATGCCATTAAACATCCAAACCACAATCATAGATGTTACAAACAGATACATACTGTAAAGGTAATTGACCGAATACTTGCGAAGTGTCATCATAATTGGCAATCCTGAAGCAATAGCAATCAAAGCCAACCACCAATGGTAACTTTCAGAAAAAAAGGTTTTAAAAAGTATCTGTAAAAAATCAAACCCCTTCTGTTTTCCCTCTTGAAATAAAACTTGTATTGCCACATCAAGACCTGTATTAGCTTCATTAAAACTTTTGATGTAGGCAGCGGTATCTACGAATTGGATACGCAAACTTGCCCAAAAGACAATATACCCCATCGTAAAATAAGCTACAACTTTAGGAGTATAAACTTC
>UMEJ01013563.1_pt1 | contig 17076 bp, 19 predicted proteins | sample 1964731 | NCBI WGS metagenome assembly UMEJ01 (sample SAMEA4836018, study PRJEB28245) | human gut metagenome | biome: gut microbiome; material: fecal sample | place: Denmark | collected 2008 | reverse complement strand
GATTCAAGGTGCCAATAATATGTAAATTTCCAGCCTGAGATGCTTTTAGGGCTATTTCGGGCTGGAAATTAAGGTATATTATTAATTGGTGGATTTTCCGTAGTAATCTGCGCGTTGCTTGCTCTTGGAAAGGGACATTTCGTTGATGGAGTGCAAAATTTTCTTAATATGACTCCGGAGAAACTAAATTCTATTGGTGGACCAAATGATGATGTGCCGTTTGGAACAATGTTTACAGGTATGTTGATTGCAAACATTTTTTACTGGGGAACAGATCAGTCTGTGATTCAGAGAGGACTTGGTGCTAAAAATTTAAAAGAAGGACAGAAAGGACTCCTGTTAGCAGGGTTGATGAAAGTATTTACACCGGTTATCATTATCCTGCCAGTACCTCTTGCCGGTGTTTTTGCTGCAGCAATGTTTGGTGCGGTACTAAGTACTTTCAATAGTGGAGGATAAATCAGCTTCATTAAAAAGGTATACTAAGCTTCATCTTATTTTAATCCGTCTATTGCTTTTCAATGTTAAGGTGTTTAAAATATTCATAAAGCGCTCCTTTGTGTGATTATTAAGATTTGAACACCTTAATTTTATCACAACTGGATGCTTTTTTTATTGATTTAATGGATGACTTTCCCTGCACAACTGTGAATAATTCAGGATTAGGATAAAAAAGTTGTATGTAATTTGCATAAGAATTATAATATTACTGGAAAGGGTGATTTTATAGAATGAAAAGAACAAATAAAAGTGTGTTAGGGAAAAAAGTGTTATTCTATAATTCGCTAGTTATTGGTATTGGCTGTTTTATTATTTATATTCTGGTCAGTGTCTTATATACAATAGGTCAGAAGAAAAGTTTTGATCGATCAGTTGAAGTTATATTGGAAAGTAAAGGAAACATAGTAAATGGAATTCTTGATGATGCTCATTCATCGGCAGTAAAAGTTACCTTGAATTCAACAGTAGGAAAAATTTTTTCAAATCTGCGTGCAAATTCGTCGGCAGAGAATTATTTTAAAAAGAACCAGATAGAAAAGAATAATGTGTACGACGCCCTGATGGGTGAACTGATAATTAATGATATGATTAGTCGTATCTGTATTTTTAATGAGAATGGAGATTTTATTGCAGTAGGAGATGGAACCGATGATAAGAGTGTATCAAAATATATGTCGGCAGAGCGTCTAGATAATCTAAAACAGATGTTTCAAACGCAGAGTGTGGTTTGTCAGGTTTCTGAGAAGGATTTGCTTAAAGAAGGTAGTGAACGTGGTTACATCAGTGTCATTCAGGAAATTAATTATTATACGTACGACAAACGACAATCATATGGATACGTAGAGGTTCAGGTGGATCTTCCACATATTCTCCGAAAGCTTGATTCAGCAGATATAGAGCAAAAAGTAGAATTAAAATATAACGGAAAGACTTTTCTTGAAACGAGTGATATGGTTTACGATGGGTGGACGATAAAGGAAAAACAACTACAAAATGGTTTTTTGATAAAGGTATTTCAATCGAATCAGTCTGTTAAAAAAATAATTCTGTTGACAGTCGGAATATGGACTCTTTTGGCTCTCAGTATGGTTTTTCTGATCTATATTGTGCAGAAAAAAATTGTTGGAAGAATTACGACTCCACTCATAGAATTATGCACTAATTTAAGGAAATTTGATTTTGAACAGAAATCATATTTTTTTGTAACTTCAGAGGGGGAAGTGGATGAGGTAAAGGAATTAAAGAAGTCATTTGGAAACATGATGCAGAATCTGCAGAATTCAGCAAATGAATTGATTTTGGAAAAAACAGAAAAAGCAAATGCGCAGATGTTGGCATTGCAGGCTCAAATCAATCCTCATTTTATACACAATACATTAATGATTATTTCATCGCAGATAGATTTTGACAGGAATATGGCAAAGGAAACAATCAATTATTTATCATATATGATTCGATATAGCGCTGATTACAGTACCAGATATGTGAATCTTGCTGAAGAATTGAAGCAGGCAGCATACTATCTAGAACTGATCAAGATTCGATATACAGATGACTTCCAGTATTATATTTCAGAAGTGAAAAAGGAACAGGAAATTTGGATACCCAAATTTATTCTGCAACCGTTAATTGAAAATTCTATCCAACATAGCTTGAAGAAAAAAGAGTTTCCATGGAAAATTGCTGTTATGAACAGTGTTAGTGAAAATGACTGGCGCATAACAGTATATGATAATGGAGTTGGAATCTCTGATGAAGAGATTAAAAAACTGTATGAACAGTGGGAGAGCATTATAAAGTCTGATGTCGAAGGATTGATAAAAAAATTAAAAATAGGCGGTTATTCCTTGGTAAATACGCTGACAAGATTATATATTACATATGGAGAAGATATGAATTTTTCTGTTATGAGGAATAGTGATGGGGGTACAACAGTAACAATAGGAAGTACTATAAAGGGGGAAAAATGATAAACGCTATTATTATTGAAGATGAAAAACCGATTGCGAATTATATCAAGCAGATAATAGAGGAGGCAGATATGGGATATTGCGTAAAATATGTCTGCTATACTTCAAAAGAAGCAATGAAGTTGCTAGAGAATGAGGAGATAGATGTTGCATTTATCGATATTAACATGCCGGTGATAAGTGGATTGGAGCTGGTAAAATATATAAATGAGAATCATTTTAATATTTACACAGTGATTGTTACCGGAGAACGGAAATTCGAATATGCACAGATGTCGATCCGCTATAATGTTTATGAATATGTTTTAAAGCCTATAGAAACAGGGGAATTTCACAGAATACTTAAGGGGTTGGCTAACATCGTATTAAGTGAGAAAAAAGAAAATAATATGATAGGAAACAGAAACATAAAAGAAAACCTTTTAAAAGACGATAAGAGAAAATATTTTGCATTGTTCTGTATTGGCAATATGAGTCGGAATGCGTTGGATCGGGACTTGGAAATCAGGGTGGAAAAAGTAAAGAAAAAGCTGTCTGAGGATATCTATTCTGCTTTTCAGAGAAATTTAGCGTGGATTACGAATGGACGATACTCCACAGAAATCATATTGTTTATGGATGAGAACGTAGAAAATTATCTGGAAATATTAAAAAATGTATTTAACAACAGACAAGATGAATTGCCAGTGTATGTTGTGACAGACAGAGAAACATTTACGATGGAAAAATTCTATCCCACCTATAAGAAATACCGAAAAATTCTAGAAACGGACACTATAATGGGAAAATCTGAGTTTTTTGAGGCAAAAAAGCATAGTGCAGATGAAAATCAGTTTAAAATGAATCTTGAAAAAAGTATTTCACAGTACAGCAATCTTGAGGATATACAAAGGATTCTGCAACAGATTTTTGAGATTCCTGATTTAAATATGAAAAATCTGGAATTTTTAGTCCGGAATTTATTTCTAATGATTAGTCAAAAAATATGTACGAACGTTAATTATTTTGAAATTGAAAATGAACTGATATTAGCAAAAGAAGATTCTTGTTTTTTATCTGAATACAGGCAAAGACTGGAACGTGTCCTGGAAACCTATTATTTTAGTGTGTGCAGACAGGGGAATAAAGAAGAAATTGCTGAAATTATAAAAGAGTTTATCGATAATAATTACAGTTTGGATTTATCTAATCAGCAAATGGAAGATAAAATTGGTTATTCAAGTGTATATATCAGAAAAATTTTTAAAGAAAAATATAATAAAATTCCCAGTGTATATCTGATGGAAGTACGTATGGGACATGCAAAGAAAAAATTGTTAAGAGATGTTCCGGTTGCAATGGTTGCCGCGGAAGTAGGGTACAGGGATCCACTTTATTTTTCAAAAGTTTTTAAAAAAATGACAGGATGTTCCCCATCGGAATATAAGAAAACAAGTATATAAAAATTCGATATAACTGCCATCAGTGATTACAGATGAGATGATTTATATAAAAGTTTCTAAATTTCCATGTATGGGTTTCTGTTTTTCCATTAAAATAATGCTTCTCCATCATTATAATGTGATTACACCATTAATAATTATGTGTTTGATCAGACATAAAAAACAGGTTAAGGAGAAGAAAAATGAAAAAAAGAATGAAAAAGTTACTTTGTTTGTCTATGACAATTGGTTGCATTTGCGCAAGCTTGGTAGGATGTGGATCGTCTGATTCAAAAAATGTGGATTCTGCGAAAAAATCTGATGATTCCAGCGCTTTAAAAGGGGCAACTATTTCAGCCTTTTTTGACCAGAATCAATATACTCCCCAGCTACAGAAGACTTTAGACACTCTGCAAGAGGATTACGATTTTACACTGGATGCACAGGTTACTCCGGCAGATCAATCACAAAATATGTTAAGAATGAAAGCAGCATCCGGACAGCTCCCTGATTTAGTGTTGTATAATTCACCTCATATCTTCAATCTTGTGGATCCAGTAAAAGATTTATATGATTTGTCCGACCAGGAATGGGCAGGTAAGATGTTGAATCCGGAAAAAACACAGAAAGACGGTAAAACTTATGTGTTCCCGTTGAAGGCATTTTCAGGATATCAAAGCATGATTTACAATAAAGATGTATTTGAGGAAAATGGCATTGAGATTCCGACAACACCGGATGAGTTTTATGCAGTATGTGATAAATTAAAAGTTGCAGGTGTAACTCCTATTTTGATGGCGTCAGAAACTTGGGTACCTCAGATCTGGATGACTTCTTGTTTTGCAAGGGCAGTTGGATCAGATGAAAAGGCGCAGGAAATTGCAGATAAAGTCTTTAGTGGAGAAGCAGATTTTAGTGATTATCCTGAGTTTGCTGAAGTAATAGATTGGGTTTTGGATTTAAATAAAAAAGGTTATATGAATGATGACCTTGCCACACTTGGCTGGGATGATTTGTGGGGAGAATTAGCAGACGGAAAAGGTGCAATGGTAATGGGAGAAGGCGGAATGGTAGGCCTGCAGCAGGGCAATTATCCAGATGCTCATTTTGGTGTATTTAATGTTCCGGCCCCGTTTGATGAAAAAGATATCTTGAGTGGTGCTTTATTTACGAATGGTTTTGTAGTAAGTAAGAAAACGCAGAACATTGATGCAATCGAAGAATTATTTGCTTTGTTATCCAGTGAAAAATATGGAAGTATGTTATTCGAGGAAACAGAAGCAGGATTCCCGGCTTTTGATGGAATTGACGGCGGAAATATGCAGGATGATGTAAGGGGACTTTATGAGAAACATCATGATAATCATACAATGGTAAGTGAGATGAACTATTTCTGGAGCAGTGTTGAGCCGGTACTTGGTCAGCAATTATGGATTGATTATTGTGAAGCTTTAGCAAAGGATAACAAAGATGGTGTTGCTATTATGGAGAAATTCCAGCAGGATGCGAGAAAGTATTTAGAAGGTCAGAAAAAATAATCAGTTAGGGTGCAAGAAAAATGAAGAAAAAAAAGAAATTTAATTCATACTCACCTGTTATTACTTTACCTGCAATTTTGGTATATACGTCATTCTTAATTATGCCGTTGATTATCTCTTTTATTTTTTCATTCTCCGATTGGAATGTTGTGTCATGGGAGACACCGGAGTTTAACGGATTGACCAATTATAAAGAGATTTTGGCAGACCCGATTTTTACGAGATCGTTACTCAATACATTTGTCAATGCATTTGGTACTGCTATCTTAAAAATAGTACTGGGTATATTGTTGGCATTGCCGTTGTCAAAAGCCTTTAAAGGAAATGGAATTTTCAGGACAATATTTTATGTACCGTGTGTAATAAGTGCAACGGTAGTGGGTGTGTTATTTACATCTATTTTGGCAAAAGAAGGTTTATTAAATAACGTACTGGGATTCTTACATCTTAATGGATTGCAGCATGAATGGCTGGGACATTATGGAAGTGCCATGCTCTGGATTATACTGGTAGATGTCTGGATGTGGGCCGGGTTTAATATGTTTATCTTTATCTCCGGTATCCAGGCAATTCCTAAGGACTATTATGAAGTTGCTGATCTGGAAGGTGCAAGTAAGGTGAAACAGTTCTTTACAATTACACTTCCGCTGTTAATGCCGGCGATTACTGTGAATACTACTCTGAATATCTCCGGAGGAATGAAGGTATTTGATGTTGTGTATGTATTGACGAATGGAGGACCCGGTACGGACACGCAGGTGTTAAGTACCTACGCTTACAGGGCGTTTAGTCTTGGATATTTAGGTGAATCAAGTGCGGCCAGCATTATCTTGTGCATATTAGTAGTTATTATTACTTTTGCTTTAAATAAAGTTTCGCGTAATCTGGAGGTGGAAGTATAATGAAAAAGGGTGCTGGTGGTAAAATTATATCAAGAATTTTGTTAGTTCTTGTTGCGCTTATCTTTTTGGTTCCTGTAGTTATGATGGCTTTGGGATCAGTGAAGACAGCGGATGAAGCAGTTCGTTTTGACTTAAGCCTTCCAAGCAGAGTGACTTTTGAAAACTATCAGTATGTTTTTGAACATGGACATGTATTGACAGGTTATTTTAACAGCATTTTGATGACGGTGGGTGCCACTCTTATTGTGCTTTTATGTGGTGCTTTAACCGGGATATATGTAGGGCGGACACGGAGTAAGGTTTCATCCCTCTTATACAGCTATTTTCTTCTTGGATTGACACTTACATTCCAAATTGCGAGTACGTTTGCGATGCTTCAGAAAATTAATTTATATGGAACAAGAATAGCTGTTATTATGATCTACGCAGCGACACAGATGCCATTCACAGTCATGACATTTGCAAGCTTTATAAAAGGGATTCCAAAGGAAATTGATGAAGCGGGATTTATTGATGGATGCGGTATGCTGGATGTTATATTTAGAGTTCTGATACCGATGATGAAACCTATTTTTATTACAAACCTGATTGTTGTAGCTATCTCCTGCTGGAATAATTTTATGATTCCGTTGTTTTATCTGGAGTCTTCCAGTCAGTGGACGATTCCGCTAATGGTCTATAACTTCTTTGGTAAGAATGTAAGAAATTGGAACAATGTGTTTGCAATGCTTATGGTTACGATTATACCTGTTGTCATTTTATACCTGTGTTTGCAAAGATATATTGTAGAAGGAATGACAGCAGGAGCAGTGAAAGGATAAATAAATGGATAAAAAGAAATATTTGGAAAAAATTGAAGAAGTAATCAATAAAGGACCGTTTCACGACAGTTGGGAGTCTTTGTGTAATTACAGAACTGCTGAATGGTATAAGAAAAGCAAATTTGGAATATTTATACACTGGGGAGTGTTTTCGGTTCCTGCATTTAAAGATGAATGGTATCCGAGACGCATGTATCAGAAAGATTCCGAAGTTTATCACTATCACAGAGAGAAGTATGGCGACCAGAAAGAGTTTGGTTACAAAGATTTAATACCAATGTTCCGTGCAGAGAAGTTTGATGCGGAGGAATGGGCTGATCTGTTTGAAAAATCAGGAGCAAAATTTGTAATGCCGGTGGCAGAGCATCATGATGGTTTCCAAATGTATGACAGCGATTTGTCAGATTGGAATGCAAAGAAGATGGGACCTAAAAGAGATGTTCTGGGTGAAATAAAAAGCGCAGTTGAAAAAAGAAATATGAAATTCTGTGCATCGTCTCACAGAGCAGAGCACTGGTGGTTCTTCTGCGGAGGACGTGAGTTTGACAGTGATGTGTTGGATGAAAAATACAGAGATTTCTATGGACCGGCAAGAGGACCGTTATATGACCTTTCGGATTTATATGAAAATCAGCCGGACCAGGAATACTTAGAAGATTGGCTTGTCAGAATATGTGAAATTGTGGATAAATATCAGCCTCGAATTATATTTTTTGATTGGTGGATACAGAATATTGCTTTTAAGCCATATCTGCAGAAATTTGCAGCATACTATTATAATCGCGCAGCAGAATGGGGAGTAGAAGTTGCAATTGATGCAAAATTTGATGCATATGCAATTGGAAGTGCTGTTAAGGATATAGAGAGAGGGCAGTTATCTAACGTATCTCCGGAATTCTGGCAGAATGATACGTCAGTTGCAAAAAACTCATGGTGCTATACGGAGAATAATGAGTATAAGACATCAAGATCGATAGTGTGTGATCTGGTAGACGTTGTAAGCAAAAATGGAGCGCTGCTGTTAAACATTGGACCGAAAGCTGATGGAACCATACCGGATGAAGATAAAAAAATTCTTACAGAAGTAGGTGAATGGCTGAAAGTCAATGGTGAATGTATTTATGATACATTACCATGGAGAGTTTATGGAGAGGGACCGACACTTGTTCCAGAAGGTACTTTTACGGATACGGATAGAAGTGACTTTACTTCAGAAGATATCCGTTATACGACTAAAAATAATTGCATCTATGCAGTCGTTATGAAATGGCCTGAATCAGGTAAAGTTAAATTAAGCGAATGTGGAAGAAAATCATCGTATTTGCATGCAGCTATAAAACAAGTCACGATTCTTGGTAAAAATCTCGCACCGCATATCGAATTAAGAGATGAGCTGGAAGTATATGCTAAACTGGAAACAGACGATATGCCTGTAGTTATTAAGATAGAATTGTTATAATGAAATGATATGATGCCAGGGTCCAAGGCCTTTCATCCACTTATAAGCAAGTTTATGTGGATTCAGACCTTTTGACCCTGGCATCATATTATTGTAAAAGACCAAGCACCCGGGGATTTGCTGCGACAGCGTTTTGGTAGATAATCGAAAAGCAGCAGAAAATGCAGTGGAACTGTTGTTTTCTCAAGGACATAGGAATATAGGAATCATCGGTGGGCCAAGAGATATCTTTACTGCTCAGGAAAGAATGGCAGGGTATTGCGAAGCTCATCAGAAGGCTGGAATCAGGGTTCAGGAATCTTTGATTTTTCACGGAGACTATGAGATTCAGGGCGGTGTCCGTGGAATGGAAGAGTTAGTGAAAAAAATCCTCATATGACAGCAGTATTTGTGACAAATTACGAGATGACGATGGGGGCTGTGATTGGTGTGAACGAACTGGGCATACATATGCCGGAGGATTTATCTATGATTGGATTTGATAATCTTCAGTTTGCAAGAGCATGTTCTCCGAAGCTGACAATTGTGTCACAGCCTACGCCCCTGATTGCAAAAGAGGTAGCGGAGATCATGCTTGACAGGCTTGGAACAGCCAAAGAGGAAAGTAAGCCAATCATCCGTAACCTTCAGACAGAAATCATTATTGGAAAATCAGTGAGTGAATGTAAAAATAATAACTAGGAGGCCAATATGGAAAAACCATATTTATTGGGAATTGATATAGGGACAAGTGCTTGTAAAGTAGCTGCTTTTAACAGAGAAGGTAATGTAATAGCGGCTGCCAATGGTGACTATCCGGTATATTATCCAAAGGAAGGCTGGGCAGAACAGAATCCAGAGGAATGGTGGACAGCTGTCTGCGGGGCAATACGCAGAGTTCTGGAAAAAGGAAAGATTCTTCCTGAGCAAATCTGTGGTATTGGAATCGATGGACAGAGCTGGTCGGCAATTGCCATTGATCAGGATGGAAAAGTACTTACAAATACCCCTATATGGATGGACACAAGAGCACAATCTATCTGCGACAGATTGAATAAAGAAATCGGGGCAGAGCAGATTTTTGAGGTTTCCGGGAATTCTTTGCAGCCATCTTACACAACTGCAAAGATTATCTGGTATAAGGAAAAACTGCCAGAGATTTATGGAAAAATTTATAAGGTCCTTCAGTCGAACAGTTATATTGCATATAAACTGACAGGAAGTATTTCGCAGGATGTTTCTCAGGGATACGGTTTGCACTGCTTTCGAATGAGAGAAGGAATATGGGATAAAGAGATGTGCCAGAAACTGGGAATTCCGATGGAATTTCTTCCTGATATTGTGAACTGTGATACAGTAGTAGGAACTGTTACAGCTAAAGCTACACAGGAAAGCGGTTTGTGTGAGGGAATTCCAGTTGTGGCTGGCGGTTTGGATGTTGCCTGTGGAACACTTGGGGCTGGAGTGATCCATCCAGGAGAGACCCAGGAACAGGGAGGACAGGCAGGTGGAATGAGCATCTGCATGGACACTTATAAGGCTGATCCAAGATTAATCCTTGGATATCATGTGGTTCCGGGACAATGGATTTTACAGGGAGGAACTACCGGGGGCGGTGGAGTGATGCGCTGGTTTGAAAGAGAATTTGGAGATTTTGAGAGAGCAGAGGAAAAGAAAACAGGTGTTTCATCTCTGCAGCAGCTTAATGAGATTGCCCAGAAAGTTGCTCCCGGATGTGATGGAGTGGTATTTCTTCCATATATGGCGGGAGAAAGATCTCCAATCTGGAATCCAGATGCAAAAGGCGTCTTCTACGGACTGGATTTTTCTAAGACAAAAGGGCATATGGTACGTGGATGTATGGAGGGAGTCGCTCTTTCCCTTAGACATAATCTGGAAACTTCCAAAGAGGCAGGAGCGGAGGTTGAGGTACTCCGCGCAATGGGAGGAAGTGCTAATTCACTCTTATGGACACAGATTAAAGCAGATGTAACAGGTAAAACCATTATTGTGCCTTCCTCTGATACAGCTACCACACTTGGGGCTGCAATTCTGGCAGGAGTTGGCACTGGATTTTATAAAGATTATGAGGAAGCGGTGGCACTGACAGTAAAAGAAACCAGGCGCCATGAACCTGATAAAAATAATAAAGAGATTTATGACCATACATATAATGTCTATTTAAGGTTGTATGACTGTCTGAAAGACATGATGAAAAAATAAAGATTACTTATTATAAAGGTAAAGGAGGAGTCAGAATCATGAAAGCAGCAGTTGTTGTAGCAAATGAAGATGTACGTTATCAGGTAATACCTGGATATGTAAAAGTAAAAGTTAATGCTTCCGGTATTTGTGGATCTGATATATCACGTGTACTTCATAATGGAGTGCATTTTTATCCGATTGTTCTTGGACATGAGTTTTCTGGAGATGTAGTGGAAGTAGGAGAGGGAGTAACAAAAGTAAAGGTTGGAGAGCGTGTATCAGGAGCTCCGCTTCTTCCATGCATGAAATGTGATGACTGCCAGAACGGAAACTTTTCTCTGTGTAAGCATTACAGCTTTATTGGTTCCAGACAGCAGGGAAGCAATGCAGACTATGTAGTACTGCCAGAACAAAATGTGGTTCCGTTTGATGCTTCTATTTCTTATGAACAGGGTGCAATGTTTGAGCCATCTACGGTGGCGCTTCACGGACTTCTCCAGAATGATTATCAGGGAGGTCAGTATGTGGCAATCCTTGGCGGCGGAACTATTGGCATGTTTACTATGCAGTGGGCAAAAATTTTCGGTTCAAGAAAAGTGGTTGTTTTTGATATCAGTGAAGAAAGACTGGAACTTGCAAAACGTCTTGGGGCAGATGAAGTTGTTAATATCACAAAGGATAATTACATGGAAGAAGCCATGAAAATTACAAATAATAAAGGGTATGGTTATGTATATGAAACAGCAGGACAGGTACCTACCATGCATATGGCTTTTGAACTTGCTGCAAATAAGGCACATGTATGTTTTATCGGAACGCCGCATGTAGATTTGTCTTTTACTCCAAAACAATGGGAGAATATGAACAGAAAAGAATTTAAACTGACAGGCTCCTGGATGTCTTACAGTTCTCCGTTCCCGGGAAAAGAATGGGAGCTTACCGCACATTATTTTGCTACAGGACAACTGAAATTTGCCCCGGGCTTCATTTACAAAAAGATGCCTATGAGCCAGGCTCAGGAGGCATTCCAGCTATTTAAAATAAAAGGAAAAATCTTTTTGATAAATGAAGATTAAGGGGTAAAGAAATATGATACTTACAGTAACTTTAAATGCAGCGATTGATAAACGTTATGTAGTGGAGAATTTTCAGGTGGGAGAAGTAAACCGCGTGAAGGAATGTACGTATGTCCCAGGAGGAAAGGGATTAAACGTATCAAAACCGGCTTCCATTGCCGGCGCTTGTGTGGTGGCAACCGGGTTTGTAGGTGGTCACGCAGGAAATTATATTGAAGATGCGTTAAAACCATTTGAAATTGAAAGTGCATTCTACCATGTGGATGCAGAGAGTCGTTCATGTATTAATATTTGGGATGAGGTTAGCCATGTACAGACAGAATTTCTGGAACCAGGGTTTACGTTGACTGAAGAGGATTTGGAAAAATTTTTAAAGAAATTTCGTGAACTGGTCAAAGAAGCAGATGTAGTTGCCATATCAGGAAGCGTACCAAAAGGACTGAATGGAACGGCTTATCAGAAATTGGTAACTATTGTAAAAGATGCAGGAAAAAAAGTAATTCTGGATACGAGCGGAACACTGTTAGTTGAAGGAATCCAAGCAAAACCAACCATGATTAAACCCAATATTGATGAAATCCGTATGCTTACAGGAAGCCACTGTGACGATCAGAATGAGATGATTGCAGCAGCGGAAAGCATTCAAAAGAGTGGAGTGGAAATCGTTGTAATCTCTCTGGGAGGAGATGGGTCCATCGCGGTTTGTGAAGATGGTGTTTATCGCGCAATCGTGCCGAAAATTGATGCAGTGAATACGGTAGGGTGTGGAGATTCGATGATTGCTGGTTTTGCCATTGGGCTGAGCGAAGGACTTTCAGTACCAGAAATATTGAAAAAAGCAAGTGCTATTTCAGCGGCAGCGGCACTGAGAGAGGAAACAGGATATTTTGTGATGGAAGACATGGAACGAATTTATCCGCAGGTGGAAATTCAAAAAATCAAATAGAGGAGAAGCACAGACGATGGAATATGTATTGAAGAACCAGGAAATGGAGGTTCACTTTCAGTCGACAGGAGGAACGCTTAGCTCTGTTAAAGATAAGAATGGAACGGAATATTTGTGGAGTGGAGATGCGACTTATTGGAGTGGACAGGCACCGATTCTCTTTCCAATTTGCGGTAGTATTCGAGAAGATCAGGCAGTTACGGAAAGCGGGAAGAAACTGAATATGCCAAGACATGGAATCATCCGCAAGGAAGAGTTTCAGATGGAAATTTTGACAGATGACAGCATTTGCTTTTTGATTGAAAGCAAGGGTGAGATGTTGAAAAAATTTCCTTATCCGTTTCAAGTGCGTTCAAAATATCAACTGGAAGGAAAAAAATCCGAATTACTTATGTAGTAAAAAATACAGGAACAGAGAAAATGCCGTTCTTCATTGGCGGGCATCCAGGATTTCAGTGTCCACTCTATCCAGAAGAAGTATTTTCAGACTATCAGATTGTATTTGAAAAAGAGGAACATAGTACCAATCCGAAACCAGAAACAAAAACTGGGTTAATATTGGTGGAGGAGCGCACGAAGGTAATGCAAGATACCAGGATTTTGCCGTTAGATCATTCTTTGTTTGCTGTAGATGCTATCATATTTGATGAATTGGAGTCAAAAAAAGTGCAGCTGGTACATAAGATAAAGGGACATGGAATACAGTTGGAGTTTCAGGATTTTCCATATTTGGTTTTATGGTCAACTTCAAACAGAGGTCCATTTGTAGCTATGGAACCATGGACGGGACTTTCAACATGTTCAGATGAAGATGATATCTTTGAACATAAGAGAAATGTACAAATATTAGAACCAGGTGAGGAAAAGGACTACAGTCACACCATTGAAATTTTAGTATAGTGGATTATTTTGCATTTTATGCAAATAAATATATTTTTAAGGAGGAAAAAGGATGGGAACAATGATTAACCCGGCAGATGTGCCAAAAATCAAACTTTATAATGGAGCAGAAATACCATGTGTAGGTATGGGAACTTTTGGCTCAGACCGTTTTACGGCAGAGCAGGTTTCAAATGCAGTGGCAGGAGCAATCCGTTGCGGATATCGTATGTTTGACTGTGCAGCATGCTATGGAAACGAAGACCAGATTGGTGAGGTGTTCAAAAATGCATTTGACGAAGGTGTGGTAAAAAGAGATGATCTTGTTATCATGACAAAAGTATGGAACGATATGCATGAAAGAGTTGAAGAATCATGTAGAAAATCGATTGCAGATTTACAATGTGATTACATTGATATTTTCTTTATTCATTGGCCATTTCCAAACTACCATGCACCAGGATGTGATGTGGATTCCAGAAATCCAGATTCAAAACCATTTAGTGTGGAAGAATTTATGAATACTTATAGACAATGTGAAGAGTTAGTGGAAAAAGGATTGATCAAATACATCGGTATTTCCAATATGACTATTCCCAAAATGGAAGCGGTACTTCCTCTGATGAAGATTATGCCAGTTGCATGTGAATCAGAATTACATCCATGTTTCCAGCAACAGGAATTATTTGACTATCTGGTAGCACATAAGATTCAGCCAATCGGATTTATGCCATTGGGGTCACCACAAAGACCGGAACGTGATATGATGCCGGAAGATATCGCAGATCTTCAGACCGATATCATGCAATCAATTGCGAAAGCCCATGGAGTACATCCTGCATTGATCGCATTGAAGTGGGCTCATCAAAGAGGACAGATTCCGATTCCATTTTCTGTACATGAAATGGAGTACACAAGCAATCTTAAATGCTTGACAGAAGATCCATTGACACAGGAGGAAATGGATCAGATCGCAACTTTAGAACGTAATAACCGTCTGGTAAAAGGACAAGTGTTTCTGTGGGAAGGTGCAACAGACTGGCATGACTTATGGGATGAAGATGGAGTGATCGTAAAATAGATGAATATGCGGGGGTTGAAAAAAATACCAGCAGGTCTTATGGTTATCCCTATGTTTGGGGGAATCTTACTTTGTACTTTTTCTCCTCAGTTTTTTCAATTGGGTTCTTTTACTACAGAGGCATTTTCTAATGATGCATCGGCGACGATTATGGGACTTCAGTTGTTTTGTCTGGGAAGTCAAATACAGTTAAGAGATTTAAAAGCGGTAGCAAGGCGCGGAGGCGCTTTGCTTGCCGCTAAATTTGTATTAGGGATACTTGTAGTTCTGTTTGGAAGCATGATGTTCGGAAAAGATGGAATCTTTGGAATATCGTTGTTGGCGATGGTTTGCGTAATTACAAATGTGAATGGAAGCATCTATTTATCTCTGGTATCACAATATGGGGATGAGCAGGATGGAGCAACCGTTCCGATCGTGTCTTTGACGAATGGACCTTTGTTGGCTTTGGTTTTATTGGGAATTTCCGGAGTTGGTCAGGTTTCAGTTTTTTCTTTTGCAGGAATGGTATTGCCAATAGCAGTGGGAATGATTTTAGGAAACAAAAGTAAAGAAATAAAAGGGTTCTTAGAACCAGGAGTAAAATTGCTTGTCCCCTTTGTTGGCTTTACCTTAGGGGCTGGAATTGACCTTTCTGTTATTTTACAGGCTGGATTTCAGGGAATACTTTTGAGTATCTTTACAATCATGGCAGGATGTCTGGTGACTTTGTTTTTTGATAAATGGTTTGCAAAGAGGCCTGGATATGCAGGGTTGGCCTCTTGTGCAACTGGTGCAAATGCCGTGGCAGTTCCTGCGGCAGTTGCAACTATCGATTATTCTTTTCAATCTTATGTTCCAGAGGCAACTGCCCAGATTGCAGCAGTAGTGGTGATATGCTCCATTATGATTCCTGTAATCGTGGATTTTTATGAAAAATGGAGGCGTAGTTGAGTACTTGGATGAAGTTATATAATATTCGCTATTAATAACAAAACGTTTCTTTATATTTTTTAGTAAAAGATGGTTGCCTTATTAAAAACGATTAATCGTATCTTTAGAGATAACATTTTTTCGAAATTCTCTTGGTGTACATTTAGTTTCTTGTTTAAAGATTTTTGTAAAATAATTATAATCTGGAATACCAACAAGGACAGCTATCTTGTGAATGGGAAGTGTAGTGGAAGATAAATACCGTTTTGCTTCCTGAACACGAAGTTGTCGTACATGTTGCATGATGCCAGTTCCAAAGTATGTTTTAGAAAGATTGCAAAAGGTTGTTTTTCGATACCCGAATGCATGAGTGATCTGTTCAATAGACAAATCTTCGGATAAATGGGTCAAAATGTATTGATCCAGTTTGTAAGAGAGTGTGTTCGTATTCTGCAGGAGGAAATCACTGTGAAGGAGATGATTTGTAAGGGCTTTGAGCATGCGAAAGAGGGAAAGAACTTTTTCTTCAGATATACTTTTTAGCGATTGAAACGAGGAATTATTGGAAGAAAAAGAATTCATAAAACTGTCACAACGCAATTGACCACACATTAAATATCCAAGAATGGTTTCTTCCGAAAGAATTGGTACAATGATTTCCGTCAAACCCAAATGACATTGATACAAATACGGTTGTTTGGTTTGTCTGCAGTGTGAAAATGCTGTATAATCACATTGCAGACATTTTTTGTTGGAGAATTCATTCATGCGATATTCTTTGCAAAAATCAGATAATCTACTAGGATAGGCAAGAATTTCTTGAAATTCTTGGTTCATGAAGGCAATTCGAAAATCGGTCAAATGATAAAAATCAAGTAGAACTTGAGAAAGGAATTATTACAGCAATGGAAAAATCGTCGTCCAGAGATGGGTGTGATTTTATTCCGATGCAAAAAAAACAGGGGAATCTTTTTTGGGGATTTCAAAAGACACAAAAGCTGATTTTAACAGCAACCGTTTCCAATTATCAATGGGGATGCATCCGAACAAAAGACTGACAGAGCTTTGGAATCAGTATGGTGAAGATGGATTTGAATTTTCTGTAGTGAAAATTCTGAAATATGAGAATCCAGATGATGACCACATAGAAGAATTGGAAACATTAAGAGAACAGTGCTTTGCACAAGACACAGAAGCGAGAAAGTTATGGAAGTAAATCAAGGTATTGTAATTATATCAGAAGGATATGACCGTATTGATGGGAGAAACGCATATCATTCCGGCATCAAGAGGATTACCCTTGGTATGCCAGTAATGGAAGAAAATAAAAATATGCAGGTTGCCCGGTACTTGTCTGCCTCTGAATAAAATACTGATGCCAGCTGG
>UMEJ01019806.1_pt1 | contig 17421 bp, 16 predicted proteins | sample 1964731 | NCBI WGS metagenome assembly UMEJ01 (sample SAMEA4836018, study PRJEB28245) | human gut metagenome | biome: gut microbiome; material: fecal sample | place: Denmark | collected 2008 | reverse complement strand
TTTATATGCGTCCAGTTTTTGGGGTACACATCAATCGTTCTTCACATCTCTTTTTTTCTTATTTTACAATGGAAAGTCCCGGCCCTTCAGGCGTTTTGATACCGGCTGCTTTCCGGATGCCGTCCCCAACATGTTCCAAATGCTCCATCATCATAGTCAGCATGTTGTAGATCAGGGATCCCTCCATTTTTTCCGGCATGATGAGACAGGCATCCAGGACCATACTGCCCCCTTGGTCAACATAGTGTTTAAAAGATTTATACGTATGGTTGAGGCGATTCATTTCTTCCAAAACAGCTGCCCGCTTTTCTCCTTTGACAACAGCCTGGTCAAGGAGGACTCGAAGCGTTACGAAAACGCTGTCATCCACGGTGACAATGAATGGATATTCCACGTTCCCTGCTTTGAGCCGGGAATGGAAGAGAACCGTATGGAGCTCATCCTTGGGAATTTCTTCCACACCAAAAGCACCGCTGTCCTTACTTTCAATGAATTTTTTAAAAGCCTCTGCTTTTGCATTTGCCATTTTTCCACGACCTCGCTATGTTATGCACAAAGATATACACAAGTTTTCCACAAAAATAGAAGACTTATCCACAAAATCTGTGGATAACCCTAGGGAGTCCCCCTATATATAGGGGTAGGTATCTGTTCCTACCCCTACGATGAGGAACTTATCCACAATCCATCCACAGAAATTGTGGATTATTTTGCGTTCTCCGTTTCCTTTTCTTCATCGCTGACCGTATCCACAATGGCAAGGGCTGCGACCTTGTCTCCTTTTTCAAGATCCATCATCTTGACTCCTTGAGCATTGCGACTGTAGCTTGAAATGTCGGAGGCTTTCATGCGGATGATGATACCGGCTGCGGAAATGAGGAGAATATCGTGATGGTCGTTCACGAGTTTCGACCCGACGATGTCACCCGTCTTATTGGTCACCTTCAGGTTAATGATGCCCTTTCCGCCGCGTGTCTGAAGCCGGTACTCGGAAATATCGGTTCGTTTGCCCAGCCCCCCTTCCGTGACAGTCAGGACTTCTCCTGAATCACCTTCACAAGAATCCATGGAAACCAATACGTCGTGATGCCGCAAGGTGATGCCGCGGACGCCATGGGCTGTGCGTCCCATAGGACGGACATCGGATTCGTTGAAGCGGATGGCATAGCCGTCGCGCGTAGCAAGCAGGATATCATGATGACCGCTTGTGAGCTTGACATCGATGAGGTCCTCATCATCATCCAGGTTAATGGCAATAAGGCCTGCCCGACGTGCCGTCTTGAATTCACTGACGCTTGTCTTCTTTATGACACCCTTATTGGTTGCCATAAAGAGGAATTTGTTCTCATCTTCACTGATCCCCGTCTTAACGGCAATAATCGCGGTGATTTTCTCATTTTCCACAAGGGGCAGGAGGTTCCGGATAAAGGTGCCCTTGGCCTGACGGCCCGCTTCTGGAATTTCATAGCCTTTCTGACGATAGACACGTCCTTGGTTCGTAAAGAAGAGGATGTTGTCATGGGTCGAGGCCAAGAGGAGATGTTCAGAAAAGTCGCCGGTTACTTTGTTGTCTTCTTTCACAATTTTTCCGCTGCCCGCCTTGACGCCTCGGCCGCCGCGGTTCTGATTGCGGAAATTCGTCAGAGCCTGACGCTTGATATAGCTCTGGTGGCTGATGGTGATGACAATATCTTCCTCGGCAATAAGATCTTCCGCATCAATTTCACCAGCATCGGGCACAATGGAGGTGCGGCGGGGATCACCGAAGCGTTTCTTCACATCAAGAAAATCATCCTTGGCAATCCCCATGATCTTATGCTCATCGGCAAGGACACTTTCGAGATAGGCAATGGTCGCCATGACTTCCGTGTATTCATCTTCGATTTTCTTGCGTTCCAGACCTGTGAGGCGCTGGAGACGCATATCCAGGATAGCCTGGGCCTGTTTCTCGCTGAGGCCAAACTTTGAAATCAAGGAAGCCCGGGCAATCTCGGCCGTTGCACTGCTGCGGATGGTCGCAATAACCTCATCAAGATGATCGAGGGCAATCTTGAGTCCGGCCAGGATATGGGCCCTTTCCTTGGCTTTATTGAGTTCATACCGCGTCTTGCGGGTAATGACTTCTTTTTGGTGCTCCAAGTAGTAGACGAGGATTTCCTTGAGATTCAAGATCCGTGGATGACCTTTGACGAGTGCCAGCTGGATGATTCCGAAGGATTCCTGCATCTGCGTGTGCTTATAGAGCTTATTGAGCATGATTTCCGGAATGATGTCACTGCGCAGTTCAATCACGATACGCATACCCTTCCGGTCCGATTCATCGCGCAGGTCCGTAATGCCTTCCAAGGTCTTATCCTGCACCAAATGAGCAATACTCTCAATGAGGCGGGCTTTATTGACCTGATAAGGAATCTCGGTCACGACGATACGGTTCTTGTTTTTGGGCATAGGCTCTACATGAGCCTTGGCACGGACCTTGACAACCCCGCGGCCCGTCGTATAGGCCTGACGAATACCGCTGACACCAAGGATTTGGGCTCCTGTTGGAAAGTCCGGTCCCTTGATGGCGCCCATAAGATCTTCGATGGTTGCATCTGGATGATCGATAAGCATGACCAAGGCATCCACGACTTCCCCAAGGTTGTGGGGCGGAATGTTCGTTGCCATCCCAACGGCAATACCAGCAGAACCATTGATCAAAAGGGCTGGAACCTTCGAAGGCAGGACTGTCGGCTCCTTCAAAGATTCATCATAGTTCGGGATGAAATCGACCGTATCCTTTTCAATGTCGCGAAGCATCTCCACGGCAATCTTGCCCATACGGACTTCTGTATAACGCATAGCAGCCGGAGGATCCCCATCGATGGAACCAAAGTTCCCATGTCCATCCACCATGAGGTAGCGGGTCGAAAAATCCTGTGCAAGTCGCACGATGGCGTCATAAACAGAAGAATCCCCATGGGGATGATACTTACCAAGGACGTCACCGACAATACGGGCCGATTTCTTGTAAGCCTTGTTGGGAAGCATGCCAGCTTCATTCATGGCATATAGGATCCGCCGATGTACCGGTTTCAGGCCGTCCCGCACATCGGGCAGGGCGCGCTGCACAATGACACTCATGGCATAGTCGATATAGGATTTCTGCATTTCCTCTTCGACGTAGACCGGAATGACTTTGCCAGCTGTGATGGTTTGACCTTCATTTTGCTGATCGTCCACGTTGTCACGCATCCTTTCTTGCGGCCTTCCCCTTGGAAGGCCGTCCTTGCAATCTATCCATACCTGTCAGGACTGACTGACAGGGCATCTTATCTCAAAAATACCTCATAAACCTGTTTGCCAATGAGGAGGACCGTTACGATAAGGTAAAGGGTCCTGATAAAACCAACACCGCGGCTGATGGCAATCTTTGCCCCCAGATGGGCACCAATGATCTCACAAAGGGCCATGGGAATGGCATAGATGAAATAGACCTTGCCTAGAAAGAGAAAAGCCGCAATCCCACCTAAATTGCTCGCAAGATTCATGGCCTTGGCGTTGCCGGCTGCTGTCACAAAATTGTAGCCGAAATAAAGAAAACCAAAAATCAGGAAGGTTCCTGTCCCCGGTCCAAAAAATCCATCATAGGCGCCCAAAAAGAGAATCATGAAAAGAATTCCCGCAAGGTCCTTCGTGGAGAAGGACGCTATCTGGTCAGCGCCACCCCACTCCTTCTTGAAAAAGGTGTAGAGGGCTACAATGACGAGGGCAGCAATAACAATATAGCGCAGGAGCATTTCCGGAAGGGAGCTGGCAATCACAGCTCCAAGGACAGAACCAATGACGGAAAGAGGCATATAGCGCAGCATCCTGCGATCCACGCGTCCGCTTCGCATAAAAGTGGTGAAGCTCGTAATGGCCCCGACAACGGAAGCCATTTTGTTGGAACCTAGGGCATACGCCATAGGAAGGCCAGTCGCCATCCAGGCCGGCAGAGTGATCAGTCCGCCGCCGCCTACAATGGCATCGATGAAGGAGCCGACAAAGCCGGCGAGCATGAGGAATCCTAAATGGACCCAAGAAAATTCAATCATGGTTCCTACTCCTTATACGTCAGATAAAAACCTGCAATGCCAGCATGACACGAAGCTTGTGTTTTCCTGCCAGCCATCTTGTTGCTCACGGCATAAGGATTTTCGCTGGAGATCACGTCATGTTCAAGGGGCCAGCGAACACCGTCAATAGAAACCTCACAGACGGGGCTGAAAGGCAGCAAACTAAGTGCCTTAGGGAGCTTTTGGGCCTCAAAACTCAAACGATCGCCCTTTTCCAAAAAAACAAGCATCTCCCATTCATCAAGGAGTACGACGGGGGTCTTTGTCCTTTTCTGATACTGGAGAAGGGTCAGGAAATTCGCATAAAGGTGATCGGCCCGTCCCCCCCAGACGCCGCTTGCCAGCAGCGTCCCTACAGGGGGCATTTCCTTTAGGAGCAGGGAAAGATCCGTCGCATCCTTATTCACCAAATAAGTCATTACCTTGGTCCCATGCGCCTTGATTTTTTCCCAGCTTCCAGCGTGACCGCTGTCCCTGTCTCCACAGGCAAGGACGGGATAGAGCCCAGCCCGAACACAATACTCGACGCCTTTATCAGCTCCATAAAGGGGCAGGTCTCTCATAGCAGCAAGAAGCCAATTGGGATCAGGACCCCGACCGCCTGCAACAAGGCCGGCAAGGGGCAATTTTCCCCGCGAAAGGATCAGCTTTCCCTGCGGCAGCAGCAGCTCCATGGAAATCCTCCTTAGAAGTCCAGATTCGTTACTTTACCAGCATTTTCCTCAATGAACTGGCGGCGCGGTTCTACTTTATCGCCCATCAAGACGGAAAAGACAGAATCCGCTGAAGCGGCATCCTCCAGATGGACCTGCAGTACCGTCCGCTTGGAAGGATCCATGGTCGTTTCCCAGAGCTGTTCCGGGTTCATTTCGCCAAGCCCTTTGTAACGCTGGACATAAGGATTGTTCTGACGGCCCACCTCGTCAAGTTTCTTTTGCAGTTCATCGTCACTGTAAGCATACGTGTGGTTCTTGCCCGTACGAATGAGATAAAGGGGCGGCTGGGCAATAAAAACATTGCCATTTCGGATGAGGGGCTGCATGTATCGGTAGAAGAACGTCAAGAGCAGCGTCCTGATGTGGGCCCCATCGACATCAGCATCGGTCATGATGATGATCTTGCCGTAACGGATTTTACTGAGATCGAATTCATCGCCAATCCCGCAGCCAAAGGCCGTGATCATGGAGCGGATTTCATTGTTGTTCAGCATCTTGTCCAGGCGGGCCTTCTCCACGTTGAGGATTTTGCCGCGCAGGGGCAGGATGGCCTGGAAGGCACGGTCACGGCCCTGTTTGGCGCTGCCGCCAGCGGAGTCCCCTTCGACGATGTAGATTTCCGTTTCTTCCGCATTCTTACTGGAACAGTCCGCCAGTTTCCCCGGCAGGGAGCTTACTTCCAGCGCGCTCTTGCGCCGTGTCAGATCACGGGCCTTGCGGGCAGCCGCTCGGGCACGGCTTGAGAGAATGGCCTTTTCTACAATTTTCTTCGCCGTCGGTGCATTTTCCTCAAAGTACTCATTGAGGGCATCGCTCACCATATTGTCAACGATTCCGCGGACTTCGCTGTTGCCAAGCTTGGTCTTTGTCTGCCCTTCAAACTGCGGTTCCCGGACTTTCAAGCTGAGGACACAGGTCAGGCCTTCGCGGACGTCATCACCGGAAAGGTTTTCCTCGCTGTCCTTTAAGAGACCGTTCTTGCGGGCATAATCGTTGATGATTCTCGTCAAGGCCTGTTTCAGACCTGCCAGATGAGTCCCACCTTCTTCTGTATTGATATTATTGACGAAGGTATAGATATTTTCTGTGTAGGCATCCGTATACTGCATGGCCACTTCCACGATGGTGTCCTGCCGTTCCCCTTCTACATAGATCGGCGTATTGAAGATGGCTTCCTTGCCCTTGTTGATATATTCAACAAAAGAAATGATTCCGCCTTCGTAGTGGAAGATTTCATCGGCACCGGAACGATCATCCTTCAGTTCAATCTTGACGCCCTTATTGAGAAAGGCCAGCTCCCGGATACGATGCTTCAGCGTTTCATAGCTGTAGACCGTTTCCGTAAAGATCGTGTCATCAGGCCAGAAATGGACGCTTGTTCCCGTATCCTTGGCATCACATTCCCCTTTTACATAAAGAGGACGAACGGTCTTACCCTTGCTGAACTCAATGCCATAAATCTTGCCGTCTTTTTTGACCTCGACTTCCATGCGTCGGCTCAAAGCGTTGACACAGGAAACACCAACTCCATGAAGACCGCCGGAGACCTTATAACCGCCATCGCCAAATTTACCGCCAGCGTGCAGGATGGTCATAACAACTTCAATGGCCGGTTTGCCGATCTTATGCATTTCAACAGGAATCCCGCGCCCATTATCGACGACGGTGATGCTGTTATCTTCTCCGATTTCAACAAGGATATGGTCACAGTAACCGGCCAGGGCCTCATCGATAGAGTTATCGATGACTTCATAAACCAAATGATGGAGCCCACGGGCACTGATACTGCCGATATACATGCTTGGCCGTTTGCGAACGGCTTCGAGGCCCTCCAGGACTTGGATCTGCTCTGCCCCATATTCACCGTGGACGGCGATCTCCTCTTCTATCGTTTTCTCATTGTCTTTTTCAGTCATGGAAACCTCCCAAATTGTGTTTCTGTTAACGGTTCATGAGCGTCTTGCTCGAAATACCGGAAAGGATGATCTTATCGCTCGTAACAATGCAGCTCGCCGGCGGATAGGCATCGGTCAGATCAAGGACCTTGGACGTACCCAGCTGCGGTTTCAAAAACAGCCGATAAAGATTCGTCCGCTTGTTGCGAATATCAAAGATGCCGATGATTTCGCTATTTTTTATGATGTAGTTGTTTCCCAGATGCAGGTACATAGGTCCGACGGCTCCTTTCTTTTTCGATGATGGCGTCGATTCGTTCATCTGACAGCTGTTCCGGAGAAAGGGAGCGGGTCAGCATGACGGCAAAAGCCTTATCAACGGACTTGGCCTGGGGATCCAGGGCCTTTCCCATGGCCCATTCCCCCAAAAGGGATTTGACGTCAGTAAATGTCATTTTATCACACTCAACAGCATGGCGACAATCTTCGTAGGAAATCCAGGGCGTTTTTTTTAGAACCTGATGGATCTTTTGACGGGTCGCTTCGGCTCTTTTGCGCCGACAGGCGCTGCAGATGGTTTCGCCTTCGATCAAAGGTACGCCGCAGCAGGGACAGCGCCGCGCCGCGTCAAGGTGAGGCATGAAAGGCCTCTCATTTTCCTTTGCTTCTGGAGCTTCTTCCAACACTCCATGGAACATCTTCAGGACCTTCACAGAAACAAGACGGCGTCCATTTTTTCGTGGCAGGGCCTTACCAATCGCAGCAAGCAGCTTGCCCTGCATGGTCAGGAAATTATGGGACCAACTAGGGTTATCCGTATGAATAAACAGGGTTGCGTGCTGAAGGCGGTAAGGCTGGGAATGACGGGCTGCCGCCTCCCCAACGATCAACGCCCAGTCTTTTCGAAGCCGGTAAAGAACATATTTTTCCTTGGCAAGATCCGTCTTGAGCGCTGCCATAATCAAACAATCAATGTCCTTCATGAGCATCTTCCTCCACCCAGCCGGAACGAACTTCGTAAAAGACCACATCACCACTGGAACGGGCCAAGGCGCGGTCATTGACCGTGAGAAGGGTCTGAACCTTACCGCCCATGCCATCAAGGAGCATGCGGCGGCGCCCTTCGTCAAGCTCACTGAGCACATCGTCAAGAAGCAGGACAGGATACTCTTCCTTGCTGTGAAAAATGAATTCCAGTTCCGAAAGTTTAAGTGCCAGGGCCGCTGTCCGCTGCTGACCTTGGGACCCAAAGGAACGCAGGGGCCGGCCCTCCTGCAGGATTTCGAGATCATCCCGATGCGGTCCCATACTGGTATATCCCCTCACGTAATCAAGACGATGCCGCTTTTTCAGTTCTTCTTGGTAAAATGCCTGCCACTCAGATAGAGAAAGCCCCTTGGGAGGAACCCCCTCCCCATCCGACCGTTTCTGCAGATAGGATAGGGTCATCTTCTCACGGTCCTGAGTAATGGTTCCATAGACAAGCCCTGCAGCCCGTTCAATTTCTTCCATAGCTTTCAGCCGTTCGAATACGATGACCGCGGCACTTCGAGAGAGCGCTTCATCCCATACAAAAAGCTGACCTTCATCCAATTTTTCCTGGTCGCGGCAATGGCGCAGGAAACGATTTCGCTGCTGCAGGACTCGATTGTAATTTTGCAGGGCTTCATAGTAAAACCGGCTTGTCTGGGCAATTTCCATATCGAGGAAACGTCGCCGCAGGGAAGGGTCCCCCTTGACAAGCTGCAGATCATCCGGCGTGAAAAGAACCAGATTCAAAGAACCATAGTGCTCCTTTGGAGAAATGGGAGTACCATTTCGTTGGGCCTGTTTGCGGGTCCTTTTCCCTTCCTGGATCCGTTTGACAAGGAGCCGATTTTCCCCATAGCGGTCACAGTAAGTCACTTCTGCCGCACAATCGGTCTCACCAAATTTCACCAGTTCCTCATCATGACGGCTGCGAAATGAAAACCCCATCGCCGCATAATAGAGCCCCTCCAAAAGATTGGTCTTGCCTTGGGCATTGCGGCCATAGATGACCGTCAAGTCATGGGATAGGTTCATCGTAAGGTCCCCATAATTGCGAAAATGATGGAGACGCAGTGACGAAAGTCTCATGCTGCTTAGAAAATTACGCGCACAGGCGTAATGATATAGGTGTAGGAAGGATCATCAACGGGCATCATACGGGCAGGTGAAAGGGAGGAATTGGTTTCAAGGACCACCTGATCACAGGAAATGTTCTTGCAGAAATCCATCAGATACTTGGAGTTAAAGGCAATATTGAGAGGCAGTTCTTCTCCTGTCGTTACGCCTTCCATGATTTCCATGCCTTGCCCGCGGTCGCTGGCTGCACTGGAAAGGATCACCCGATCGGCTTCGATGTTGAGACGGATGATGTTGTATTCCCCTTGTGCAAAAAGGGAAACTCGCTGAATGGCCCGTTCCAGATCCTGGCGATTGAGAACCGACCGATTCTTGAAAGACGGAGGAATCGGTCTTGAATAATCAGGAAAAGTTCCTTCGATGAGACTAGATACAAGGCTGAGGCTTCCCATACGGACCAAGATCTTGCTGTCTTTTTGGATGATGGCTACATCTTCCGGCAGCTCCCCAGTCAGGTTATTGGCAATTTCCTTAAGGACGCGGGCCGGAATGAGCAGGGAATACTCGCTGTCGTCAGCCGTTTCTGGATCAGCCGACTTGATGGCCAGACGATGTGTATTGGTTCCGACACAAGTGATGTGCTGCCCTTTTTTCTCCATGAAGACGCCCGTAAAAAGAGGCCGTGATTCATCAGTAGAACAAGCATAGACGGTTTGACGGATGAGCTGTCCCAACAGATCTTCGGGCAAGGTCAGGATCCGTTCTCCTTCAAATTCAGGAAAAGACGGATAATCGTCACTTCCAATCAGGGGAATATGATAAGTACCCGTTTCACTGGTAAGCGTCAGTTCCTGGGTGCCTTCTTTTTGGGTCAACGTGAGAATGTCCGTAGAAAACTTGGCCAAAAGATCCCCTAAGGATTGTGCAGGAACAAGGATGACCCCGTCTTCATTGCCATTGACTTCCAAAACCTTTTTCATGCTGAAGTTGACATCCATAGCAACAAGTTCCAAAGTGTTGCCGTTAAGGCTCATATGGATACCAGAAAAAATAGGTGCGTTGGGGCTTGAGGAAATTGCTTTTTTAACGGTATTGACAGCTTTGGCAAGCTGGGCACTTTCACAGGAAAACTGCATGAGAAAACCTCCTTTAAGTGAGAACTCTAAAATATTAAAAGATAGCCGCCTTAGTAGTAGGGGCTGTGAATTTGTTCAAAAATCCTGAAATCCTTGATGTGGCCGTCTATTTCGCTGTTGATAAAGGTGTGGGAAAGTTGTTGATGGCTATCCACAAGTCCACAGGATTTTGGGGAAAAGAAGTTATAAACAGATTCATCCACAGTTTTTCCACAAAGTTATCCACGACCTGTGCATAATTCTGTGGATGATTATTAATTGAAGGAAATTAAAAAGATCAGCCTTTCAGATGAGTGATATGCTTTTCGATTTCCTTGGCAAATTCGGTCTTTTCCTTGCTCTTGGAAAGAATCTTGTCACAGGCGTGAAGGACTGTTGTGTGGTCACGGCCGCCAAAGGATTCGCCAATACGGGGTAGAGAAAGGTCCGTCAGGGTTCGTGCCAGATACATACCAATCTGACGGGGCAGGGTAATATTAGCTGTTCGTTTCTTGGAAAGCAGGTCATTCAAGGTGATGTTGTAATACGATGCAATGTACTGCTGGATGGCTTCAATGGTAATAGTCCTTGAAACCGGTGTTAGATTGAGATCCTTGAGGGCTTCAATGGCAAGTTCTTCCGTAATGGGTTCATTGGAAAATTGAGAATAGGCTCGAACCTTGGTATAGGCGCCTTCCAGTTCCCGGATGTTGGTGGAAATATTGCTGGCAATGAGGTTTGTTACGCTGTCTGGTACGCTGATATGATCCTTGAGGGCCATGTTCTTCAAGATGGCAATCCTCGTTTCAAGGTCCGGCGGCTGGATATCCGCAATAAGTCCCCACGTAAATCGGCTTTTGAGGCGCTCTTCCAGTGTATCCAGTTCCGATGGTTTGCGGTCACTGGAAATGATGATCTGTTTTTCTGCTTTGTAGAGCGTTTCGAAGGTATGGAAGAATTCTTCCTGCGTCGATTCCTTTTTTCTCAAAAACTGGATATCGTCAATGAGCAGGACATCGATGTTGCGGTATTTATTGCGAAAGGCTTCTGTTGCATTGTTCTGGATAGAATTGATCAGTTCATTGGTGAAAGTCTCACTGGATGTATAAAGGATCTTCATTTCCGGATGGTCCTGGTGAATCTTGTTGCCAATGGCATTCATGAGGTGCGTCTTGCCAAGTCCTGAATCGCTGTAAAGAAAAAGCGGGTTATAGACCTTGGCCGGCGCTTCGGCAACGGCTTTTGAAGCGGCATGGGCAAAGCGATTGGAATTGCCGATGACGAAGTTTTCAAAGACGTATTTAGGAGACAGGTTGGAAGAAAAATCCTGACGCGGTCCTTTTTTGGGAATGAGGGGCTCCTGTGCTTTGGGTGCTGCAGCCCCGTGGCCAGGAAAAAGATCCTCTTCTTTATTTGCCAGGTCAGGACGAATCTCTACATCAAGGGTCATGGGCCGATTGAACTGACTTTTAAGGAATGCCTCAATGGGCTCTTTATAATTATTTATGATCCACTCTTTGGTGAAATCATTCATTACGTCAAGGAGCAGCGTATCTTCTGTAAGGGAACGCGGAACGGCCTGAGAAAGCCATTTTTTGCATCCCGACATCTTAGGAATAGACTGATCCCCATTTAGAAGGGTCTCCCATAAGGAAGAAAGGACGTCATTCTCCATAAGTAAACCACCTTTATCATCATTTTCTCGAATCCATATTATAGCATATTCGGGGTGAACTTTGGGGAGGAACTTTGCCACCCTGTGGAAAACATTGTGGACATGTGGATAACTTTTTAAGTTATGTAAAACAAAAAGATAAAAAAGACCGAAATCAAGGGAATACTGACTTTGTACACAAGAAAAAAGCTTATGCACAGAAAGTTATCCACAGGTGTGTATAACTTTGGGGAAAAGTATGAAAAAATCAATGGTTTTAGCATGTTCCCGAATATATGTTTTGTATATAATTTATATGAAGGTGAAAAGGGATAGTCAGGGCCTCGTTTTTGTGAAATGGACAGAAACAATATTTTGGTAAGATATTCTATTTTTATATGATGATTTTGTATCGCATAATAGATGAGGAAAACGAAAAGGAAAAGGAGAAAAGAAAAGGTTCTTTTCTGTGTATAAATCGTTAATGTTCGGAAATGGGAACATTTCGCCTTTATGTGAGGAAACATCCCTATTTTCCTATGGAAATGCCTATTACTCTGTCTGTGGATAAAAAAGCAGGTTTTTCTGCTTTTTTCACAGGCAAGAAGAAAAAGACCGGACTTATACACAGTTATCCACAGCTTTTAACGGTTATCCCCAGAAGTTTGTGGAAAACCTTCAAGCCCTGTCCCCGTGGGCAAATTGAAATAGATAAAGTAGGAATCACGGTGGAAAAAGGCTGGGCCTTGTGGAAAAAAGAGGACTTATACACAGCTTTTTGAAAACAGCCTGTGTATAAGTCCTGTGGATGAAAGGAAAAAGGAGGGAATTGTTCGGGAAATGCATTCTTTTTCTTAAAATGGTAAAAAAAAAAAGCCGCCCTATTGGCGGCAACACATTTTTTGAAGTGGAGCGGGCAATGGGAATCGAACCCACCTCTAAAGCTTGGGAAGCTTTCATTCTACCAATGAACTATGCCCGCATAACAACGCTATTTTACCAAAGAAAGCGGTGTTTGTAAAGGGAAAAGCAAGAGGAATCTTAGGATGATTTCAAAAGGTTCACTTGATGCTATAATGAAAATAAAAAAGATTCAAAGGAGGCTTTTCCAATGAAAGATAAAATGATTCTGGCCCTTTTGCTAGGAATTATTTCCTTTAGTGGCAATGCGTTTGCTGCAGTAAAACCAACTGAGGCCATACCCAGCAAGATCCTTGATGTCACGCTTACGAAAAATAAGATCACTTCCATTCCTGACGTGGTCTATGAGCAGGTCCCTCAGCGGGGATATCCTAGCAGAGCGATGAAAATGGACTTATTCATTCCTGAGACGAAGGATAAAAAGCCACTCATTCTTTATATTCCAGGCGGCGGCTTCATCTCGGCCAATAAGAACAACATGCCACAGCTCGTGAACCATTTGGCGGAACAGGGCTATGTCGTGGCCGCGGTTGAGTACCGTGTGGCACCTACGGTCAAATTCCCTGCTCCTTTGGAAGATATCAAGGCGGCCCTGCGCTTTCTAAGGGCCCATCAAGACCAGTATGGCATTGATCCCCAGCGGGTCGGCGTCGTTGGCGGCAGTGCCGGTGGTTATTTAACCGCTCTCATGGCAACGACCAGCGGCAGCAGGGAATTTGATAAGGGAGATTATCTTCATGAAAAAAGTGATATCACCTGTGCTGTTGACCTGTATGGTCTTTCCGATTTGACCCGGATTGGGGCTGATTATTCCAAACAGGTACAGGCCCTTCATGCTTCCAGTGGCGCTACAGAAGCCCTGTGGGTCAATGGAAGCGGTGTTTTTGGCGGCAAGGATGGCGGTATTTCTGCCGATCAAAAGGCCGCACAGCTGGCTAATCCCATTACATACATTTCTTCGACCTCGGCTCCTTTGATGCTCATGCATGGCACGGCCGATACGGTAGTTTCGCCCAGTCAGACAGATATCCTTTTTCAAGCCCTCCAGAAAAAGAAGATTCCCAGTGAGCGCTATCTAGTTCCCCATGCGCCTCATGGCGGCGTCTACTGGATCCAGCCCAAGGTACTTGAAACGATTACCGCTTATTTTGACCGCTATCTCAAAGGCTAAGCGACGGCAGAAAAAAAGGCTGTGAAAAATGACGGTATCTGGATTCCCTTCATTTCCTCACAGCCTCTTTTGTTGTTCCAGTCGTTGACGAAAGTCTATCGTGCGGTGCGGGGAATCTTCTCCCTAAAAAATAAAGGAAAAAGCAGCGTCAAACCGCAATGAATGGATGTCTGCCCCGCCTTTTGCGTCGGAGTTCCTTTGCCTTATTTTCGCTTTAAGCCTGTCATCATCGTAAGGGAAAAGAAAAGAACGGTCAGCCAAGCAAATGTTTTATGTGCTTTCATCATGGGCCTCCTTTATCAAACAATCCTTTTCCCTAGTTTACTATGACAAACTCACACTTGTCAAAAGCAAAAAAGAACCTGTATTTTGGGAAGGGAGTGTCCCACGGGGCGGGACTTTATGATATAATGCTACTTTACATAAGCGTGTTTTTATGATTGGAAAGGGGTAAGTCATGGCTGAATTGAATTTACTGCAAAAAAAGATTCTCGCTGACGGTATCATCAAGAGTGGGGATGTCCTCAAGGTGGACAGCTTCCTGAATCATCAGATCGATGTTCCTTTTATCAGCGAACTGGGGAAAATCTTCAAGAAACTCTTTGCCAGCCGTCCAGTTACAAAAATCCTCACCATTGAGGCATCGGGCATTGGGATTGCTTGTCTGACAGCAATCCATATGGGTGTACCAGTGGTCTTTGCTAAAAAATCAGCAGGCAGCAACATGGATGCCGATGTATACAGCACGGAAATCAAGTCCTTCACCCATAATAAAACAAATCATGTCATTGTTTCCAAAAAATATCTCAACGGCGGAGATCATATCCTTATCATCGATGATTTTCTTGCCAATGGCTGTGCCGTTGAAGGATTGATGGACCTTGTCGACCAAGCTGGCGGGACTGTCGAAGGGGTTGGTATCTGTATTGAAAAAGGATTCCAAGGAGGCGGTGATGCCCTGCGGAAAAAAGGCGTCAATCTCAAGAGCCTTGCTATCATTGAAAAAATGGATGCCAAGACGGGAACCATTGTGTTCCGCTGATGAAGGAGGCTGCTGATGGATAGAGAAAAAGATCCAATCTACGAACTGGATGGAAAGATTTCCTTTGAAAAAGCGATTCCTTTTGGGCTCCAGCATGTCCTTGCCATGTTTGTTGCCAATATTGCTCCGATCCTGATTGTAGCGGGTGCTGTCAAATTATCTACAGAGGAAACGGGGGCTCTTGTCCAGGCGGCCATGATCATTGCCGGGATTGGTTCCCTTTTCCAGCTCTATCCGCTGGGGCCCCTGGGTTCAGGACTTCCCATCATCATGGGAATCAGTTTCACTTTTGTCTCTACCTTCTGCGTCATTGGTGCTAAATATGGTTATGGTGCTGTTTTGGGCGCGGCCCTTGTAGGCGGCCTTCTTGAAGGTCTTATTGGGATGGGGGCTAAGTACTGGCGCCGATTCATTCCTCCTATTGTTTCGGCCAGTGTCGTCACGGCCATCGGGTTTTCCCTCTTAGGTATTGGAGCCAATTCTTTTGGCGGCGGCTTTGGCAATCCTCATTTCGGGGAACCCAAATTCCTCATCGTAGGGACCATTACCCTTCTCAGCTGTCTTATCTTCAATATCAAGGCCAAACATTTTTATAAGCAGCTTTCTGTTCTGTTTGGTCTTGTTGTAGGGTATATTGCAGCTGCTTTTCTTGGCATGGTGGATTTATCAAGGATGACTCAGGTGGGACTTTTTTCCCTGCCGATGCCGCTTCCCTATGCTTTGGAATTTCGACCTGATGCCATTTTTTCTGTATTCCTTATTTTCCTTGTCTCTGCTACGGAAACCTTAGGGGATACTTCGGCCCTAGCTGCCATGGGCATGGGAAGGGATGCGTCAGATGGTGAAATCCGAGGATCCATTGCCGTTGACGGGTTTATTAGTTCCTTGTCCAGTCTTTTTGGCTGCCTTCCCATTACGTCCTTCAGCCAGAATGTCGGTCTTGTCGCCATGACCCATGTTGTTAATCGTAAGGCCATTGCCAGCGGCGCCCTGATCATGATCCTTGCTGGCCTTTTCCCTGCTTTTGGAGTTATCTTGGCCTCCCTTCCTGACGCTGTTCTTGGTGGATGTACTCTTATGATGTTTGGCTCCATTGTCGTCAGCGGCGTTCGGATGCTTGCCGGCTGTGGTTTTACTCAGCGCAATATGAGCATTGCGGCGCTTTCTCTTTCCATTGGAATTGGTTTTACGCAAACGCCAGCTATTTTCAAGATGTTTCCGACAATCATCAAGTCCGTCTTTGCTGAAAACTGTGTGGCCGTCGTCTTTGTTGTTGCTTTTGCGCTGAATCTCATCTTCCCCAGTGAACTTGAAATGGAAAAAATGAATCAGTAACTCCCAGAAAGGAATGGAACCATGGACTTAGGTGATCTGCTAACCTTGCAGGGGACCCTTTTCCTCTTGATGCTTCTTGGCGCTTATTTGACCAAAAAAGGAGTCATTACCAAAGAAGGAAAGCGCTGTCTGACGGATCTTGTTGTCTATGTGATCCTTCCCTGTACAATCTTTAAGTCCTGTTTTGTCGATACGGGGACCAATTTTGCAGCTGTTGGTGCCCTTTTGCTTTTGCTTTCCCTTGTCATTGAAGTGGGGTCCTTATTCTTTAACCAAGTGCTTTATCGGCGTTACAGCGGGGAGAAACGCAAGGTTCTTCAATATGGGACGCTCGTTCCCAACAGCGGTTTTTTGGGTACGCCAATTGCAGAGGGAGTCTATCATGATCTAGGGGTCCTTTATGCCGCGATTTTTCTGATTCCTGTCCGTATTTTCATGTGGTCTTTTGGAACAAGTTATTTCATGGCCCAGGAAGGCATGAGCAAAAAGGAGTTATGCCGAAAGGTTATTACCCATCCCTGCCTCATTGCTGTTTTTCTGAGCCTTGCTGTCATGATTTTGAGAATCAACCTGCCAAGCGTCCTTAAGGTGACCGTTCTTGCTATCAGTAAATGTAATTCTGCCATTGCTATGTTTGTTGTGGGAACGGTCCTTGCAGAAGCTCCCACGTGGAAAATCTTTGATCTTGATACGGTTTATTACTGCGTAATCCGGCTTATTTTCCTGCCTTTATTAACCTTATTTCTGGGACGCGTTATGGGATTATCCGGAGCCAGTCTGGGTGTCGCTGTCCTTATGATGGGCATGCCAGCCGGAGCGACGACATCGATTTTTCCTTCCCTTTATGGCGGTGACGCACGCCTGGGGACTAGCTGTGTCATTCTTTCGGTTCTTCTTTCCATGGTAACTCTTCCTCTTTGGATTTATCTCGTCCATTTATCTTAATCCGCCAGAAGATTCCCTTCTTTAAGGTAGGAAATGAATGGCAGGTGACTGCGTGGAATCGATGCCCACGGAAGCCATAAATCCACCGTGGATAGTCTTGTTGATGCTCATTTTTATTATATAATCAGCATATAATAAAAATGGGTTCTTCACGGAAATTTGTGGGGTCATAGACAGATGGATATTGAAAAAGGACATCAAATTCTCCAAAATATAAGGTGGCTAAACCCAAGTAAAGGAGAATTGAGATGTCCTCTATTTAGTACATTATTTAAGCAGACCTGTTTTGTCAAGACCCCGATTACCTTGTTGGGCTCCCCGAAGATCCTTTAGACGATTCCACGGTATGGGTGGTTACCAGGTAGAAACGCCATACCGATTTTCTCTGCTCTCACTACGGAGAGCCGATGCATATCTATGGCAC
>UMEJ01011604.1_pt1 | contig 17870 bp, 10 predicted proteins | sample 1964731 | NCBI WGS metagenome assembly UMEJ01 (sample SAMEA4836018, study PRJEB28245) | human gut metagenome | biome: gut microbiome; material: fecal sample | place: Denmark | collected 2008 | reverse complement strand
ACGCATGTATCTGCATGAGTACAAATAAAAATGACATTTATCACATAGGACTTACCGATAATGAGGTCCTGCAAAGCAGGGAAAAGAATGGCGCCAACCTGCTGACACCCCCCAAGCGTCCCTCTCTGTGGAGGCTATATTTAGAGAAATTTGAAGACCCCGTTGTACGCGTACTGTTGGTAGCAGCCGTATTTTCGTTAATAATTTCTATCATCGAGAATGAATATGCCGAAACGATCGGAATTATAGCCGCTATCTTGCTCGCCACCGGAATTGGTTTCTTCTTCGAATATGATGCGAACAAGAAATTCGACTTACTGAATGCGGTCAATGAAGAGACTTTAGTTAAAGTCATCCGAAACGGTCGTGTACAGGAAATTCCGCGCAGAGATATCGTAGTCGGCGATGTCGTTATTCTGGAAACCGGCGAAGAGATTCCTGCCGATGGAGAGCTGCTCGAAGCCATTTCTCTGCAAGTAAATGAATCGAATCTGACGGGAGAACCTGTTATCAACAAAACAACCGTAAAAGAGGACTTCGATGAAGAAGCGACATACGCCTCCAATCTGGTAATGCGAGGCACTACCGTAGTTGACGGTCACGGCACGATGCGCGTTCTCCAAGTAGGTGATGCGACTGAGATTGGAAAGGTAGCCCGTCAAAGTACCGAAGAGAGCCTCGAACCGACTCCGTTAAACATACAGCTGACCAGACTCGCCAACCTGATCGGGAAGATTGGTTTTACCGTTGCCGGTCTCGCTTTCCTTATTTTCTTTGTCAAAGACGTATTGTTCTACTTCGACTTCGGAGCATTGAACGGCTGGCATGAATGGTTACCGGTTTTTGAACGGACTCTCAAATATTTCATGATGGCTGTCACCTTAATAGTAGTAGCCGTTCCCGAAGGGCTACCAATGAGTGTCACACTCAGTCTGGCACTGAATATGCGCCGTATGCTTGCCACCAACAACCTCGTACGAAAGATGCACGCTTGCGAAACAATGGGAGCTATCACCGTGATATGTACGGACAAGACGGGTACACTGACGCAAAACCTGATGCAAGTGCACGAGCCCAACTTCTATGGTTTAAAGAACGGCAACGAATTATCCGACGACGATATCAGCAAACTTATCACCGAAGGTATCAGCGCCAATTCTACTGCTTTTCTTGAAGAGACCGACACCGGTGAAAAGCCGAAAGGTGTGGGAAATCCCACCGAAGTAGCACTATTGCTATGGCTCAATAGTCAAGGAAGGAATTATCTGAAACTCCGCGAAAACGCACAGATCCTCGATCAGCTGACTTTCTCCACAGAACGGAAGTTTATGGCAACGCTTGTAGAGTCGGCCTTGCTGGGAAAGAAAATTCTCTATATAAAAGGTGCTCCTGAGATAGTGCTCGGAAAGTGCCAAAAAGTCATGTTGGACGGACAGCAGGTAGACGCTACCGAATATCGTCCGACAGTTGAAGCACAACTGCTGAACTACCAGAACATGGCCATGCGCACATTGGGATTCGCCTTCAAGATTGTAGGAGAGAATGAACCGGACGATTGCACGGCATTGGTATCGGCCAACGACCTAAACTTCTTAGGTATCGTAGCCATCTCCGACCCGATTCGTCCGGATGTGCCGACCGCAGTTGCCAAATGTCAGTCGGCAGGTATAGGAATCAAAATTGTGACCGGTGATACTCCGGGAACCGCTACGGAAATCGCACGTCAGATCGGTCTTTGGAATCCGGAAACGGATACGGAGCGGAATCGCATCACCGGAGTTACTTTCTCCGAGTTGAGTGATGAGGAAGCATTGGACCGTGTGATGGATCTTAAAATCATGTCCCGTGCCCGTCCTACGGATAAACAACGTCTGGTGCAATTGCTCCAACAGAAAGGGGCGGTAGTAGCCGTAACCGGTGACGGAACCAACGACGCCCCGGCTTTGAATCATGCCCAAGTAGGTTTGTCAATGGGTACAGGCACTTCCGTTGCCAAAGAGGCCAGCGACATTACCCTTCTCGATGATTCATTCAACAGTATCGGAACTGCTGTGATGTGGGGACGTTCACTGTATAAGAACATCCAGCGTTTCATCGTATTCCAGTTGACTATCAATTTTGTCGCGCTATTGATTGTCCTGCTCGGTTCGGTGATAGGCACGGAACTGCCGTTGACCGTAACACAGATGTTATGGGTAAATCTGATCATGGACACTTTTGCCGCTCTAGCTTTGGCTTCTATTCCACCAAGTGAAACCGTTATGCTTGAAAAGCCCCGCCGCAGCACTGACTTTATTATCAGTAAAGCGATGCGGTCTAATATAATAGGTGTAGGTTCTGTCTTCCTTATCATACTGCTCGGAATGATCTACTATTTCGACCACAGCACACAAGGTATGGATATACACAATCTCACCGTTTTCTTTACCTTCTTTGTCATGCTGCAATTCTGGAACCTGTTCAATGCCCGTGTATTCGGTACTACCGATTCGGCATTCAAAGGCCTTTCCAAATCGTATGGGATGGAGTTAATTGTATTAGCCATCCTAGTCGGACAGTTCCTGATCGTACAGTTCGGTGGAGCTGTATTCCGCACAGAACCGCTTGACTGGCAGACGTGGCTTCTTATTATAGGCGTTTCGTCCATGGTGTTATGGGTTGGAGAACTTATTCGCCTTGTTCAACGTATGATTCACAAAAAAGAAAGAAATGAAAAATAAAGGGATCAAAAACCTTCTTATTGATTTGGGCGGTGTACTTATCAATCTCGACCGCCAACGATGTATGGAGAACTTTAAGAAATTAGGGTTCACGGATGTAGAAGAACGTTTGAATATCCAACAGTTGAACGGTATCTTCATGCAACAGGAAAAAGGCTTGATTACTTCCGCAGAGTTTAGGAACGGGATGCGGGAAATGATCGGTAAAGCAGTCAGCGACAAACAAATCGATGAGGCTTGGAACAGTTTCCTGATAAACATCCCCACATACAAGCTTGACTTACTTTTGAAATTGCGTGAAAAATATGTAGTCTACCTGCTTAGCAATACGAATGAGATTCATTGGAAATGGGCTTGCGAGAATGCGTTCCCATACCGTACGTTCAAAGCAGAGGACTATTTTGAAAAAACATACCTCTCATACGAGATGCACCTGGTAAAGCCGGAGCCCGAAATTTTTAAAGCAGTCATCGAAGATGCAGGTATCGAACCGCAGGAAACGTTTTTCATTGACGATTCTGAGATAAATTGCAAAGCAGCCCGAGAACTCGGAATCTCGACTTATACCCCCAAAGCCGGAGAAGACTGGAGCCACCTTTTTAAGAACAAGTAAATTCGTAGAGATGCAGATTATACGTGACATATCGACTCTTCGCCCGGAACCCTCCATAGCTACCATCGGCTTCTTCGATGGAGTGCATACGGGACATCGCTATCTGATCCGACAAGTGAAAGAGATAGCGGCCGCCAAAGGTTTACGTTCTGCATTAGTGACTTTTCCGGTACATCCCCGCAAGGTGATGAACGCCGATTATCGTCCTGAGTTACTGACTACTCCGGAAGAGAAAATAAGACTGCTGGATGACATCGGAGTAGATTATTGTCTCATGCTTAACTTTACTCCTGAGATTTCCCGGCTGACAGCCCGCGAGTTTATGGCTCAAGTGCTGAAAGAACGCTATCAGGTAAAATGCTTAGTCATCGGTTACGATCACCGTTTCGGTCACAACCGCAGTGAAGGTTTCGAGGATTACGTACGTTACGGTAAGGAAATAGGCATAGAAGTGATTCGTGCTCACGCCTATACCAATAATATAAAGACAGGAGAACATCAGAATACCCCCATCAGCTCCTCCCTGATCCGCAAACTTCTGCATGAAGGAGAGGTGGAACAGGCCGCTCTTTGTCTGGGATACGAATACTTTCTGGACGGAACAGTAGTAGGCGGTTATCAAGTAGGCCGGAAAATAGGTTTTCCTACCGCCAATTTAAGTGTAGACGATCCGGATAAACTGGTTCCCGCAGACGGAGTTTATGCCGTATGGGTCACATTCGACGGACAAACCTATATGGGAATGCTGAACATCGGTGTCCGCCCAACTATTGACAACGGTCCTAACCGTACAATCGAGGTGAATATCCTTCACTTCCATTCTAACATATATGACAAGTTTATCCGGCTTACGTTTGTCAAACGGACACGCCCCGAACTGAAATTCGCCGACATTAACGAGCTGATAGTGCAATTGCATAAAGACGCCGAAGAGACGGAAACAATCCTTCTTGGCAAACAAGCAGAGCGGTCAAAATAACGACCGAACTAAATAACATATAACTGAGTAATAACTTTAAAAGCAGATTCGTATGCAAAAGACATTCATGAGTATCTCCCTGGTGGTAATAGCAATATCAATGCTGGCCATGTTTATATGCAGTTTCTTCACAACCCGATAAAGCATAAAATGGTATGAAAACGGCTATCAAATTAATATTAATAGACCTTGTCATCGCGCAGATCGCTGCCCCTATTCTGGTAATGATTCCCTATACCATCTATTTATTGGTCACTACCGGGAATCTGGATAAAGGTATACTGACGCAAGCGATTATGATTCCGGCACAATTGGCGGGACAAGTGATGATGGGTATCTATTTATGGAAAGCCGGTTATATCAGTATGCAAAAAACAACGTGGTCTCCCGTATCAGCAGGCTATCTGTCATGTAGCGCATTGGCCATTCTCACGGCCGGATTTGCTGTATCTGCATTGATGGGTCTGCTGGATTGGATCCCTAATATCATGGAACAGTCTTTCGATATTCTCCAATCCGGATGGGGAGGTATTCTCGCCATATCCATCATAGGTCCTGTACTCGAAGAGTTATTGTTTCGCGGAGCAATCACCAAAGCATTGTTACAGCAATACAGTCCGGCAAAAGCAATTCTCATTGCAGCATTCCTATTCGGTGTCTTTCATATCAATCCAGCCCAGATACTTCCGGCATTCTTAATCGGCATCCTGCTGGCATGGACATTCTACAAAACCGGCAGCTTAATCCCCTGCATACTTATGCATATACTGAATAATTCGTTGTCGGTATATCTCAGTATCAAGTTTCCGGAAGCTGAGAATATGGACGACCTGATAAACGGCAATTTATATATTTACGTTCTTGCAGGAGTCTGTCTCATATTCATAGCAACCATCCTATATATGCAGCGCATGACCTCTAATAAGTAGAGGTCATATCTTCCGGAACACAAATATAGAAATCCGCCCTTCCTTTATTCTCTTCATCCAATTGTCCGATACTCTCCTGGCGCACCGAACAAACGGTCTTTATCGTCGTCCCCGGACGATATTGAAGCAGATACGGAATGATTCCGCCTTGAAAGTCCGAATGGTAGTTTCCATTGAAATGAAGGAACTTGCTTTTCATATTACGGGCAATAAACCATCCCATCGTAGCGTCTTTGATGGCCTGCGCCTGTGCCAGATATTCCGCATTCCCCTTGCTTTTCCCCATCATGTGCATCAATGCGAAGGCTCCCTGTTCCTCTTCTTTATATGTGAACGATACCGGAAGAGGCGGCAAATAGCGTTTAGCCTCATCGGACAATGAGTCCAAATACTGCAATCCCCTGTCTTTCACCACGTTTGCATAGCGACGGGGAACATTGGTCGCAATGAACGGGATACGGTTCTCCTTAGCAAAGAACACAAACGGAGCATAATCCGTACTATAATTGTCCCACAAACGCGCTTCCGCTTCAAAACGGTCATAAGAGATCTGCCGATTCATATATTCATCCAGAATCAGTTGATTGTCGGCCTCCAGCATTTCCGCCCCCATCATCAGTTTATCCTTATGAATGGCATACAAAGAACGGGCAAGCTCGTACTCCAGCCAATGAGTAATGCAGCAATTATGAATCTCACCGATAAACACGACGTCCGGCTGCGCCAACGCAGCAACCAGTTCGTCATATCCAATCTCCTTGCCGTTCGCATCAAACAAGGTATACGCTTTCTTATAGCCTTTTTGGGCAAAGGCTGTCACTCCTACCAAACATAGGAGTAACAACACACATACTTTTTTAGAAAATAGTTTATTCATTGTATTTCTGATGTTTTCCAATATATAATAATACAAACTTGTCAGGGTTCACCAATTCCTTGAATGCTTTCCGAATATCCGTGGTGGAAATAGAAGACAGGCATTTTTCGTACTGTTCAAAGTCGTCTATCGTCTCTCCGTTCTTCAGCAAATTCACCAGATTGGTACGCCATTCCGCAGACGCCTCGTTTGAAAGGACTTTTTGTTTTGTCAGCAGGAACGATTTTTTCATTGCATCCAGTTCCTCTTCCGACACTTTATGAGTACGGAGTTCATGAATGATTTCTTTTATCAATCCTTCCACTTTTTTCGTATTGCCCCAATCAACGGAAGCGGACAAATCAAAATAAAACACCTGCTGCGGCAGTCCATTATAAAACAAAGAAGCATACGGAGAATAAACGATATTTTCCCGTTCGCGCAATATACTCAACACACGGTTCTGCAAAATATCACGCATCAGCTTCAGTGTAAGACTATTCCTCAAAGAGGGTTGGTAATTGCCACAGAATACATAATCGAATATAGTCTGCGTATCATTTTCATTCGGGAATGCTTCGACATACGTTTTTCCGGGCAACTTGAATGGTTTGTCAGAAAAGGACAATCCCGTCTCTACTTTTTCCATACGGGCAAAAGTACCGGTCAGCAACTTCTTAATGCTGTCCGTATCAAACTTACCGGTCACAACGAACACCGTTTGCGAGGGATTGGCATATAAAGAACGGTAATAGGCAGCAATCTTATCCAGATTAAGCGACTCTAAATCTTTCTTTGTCAACGCCGGGCGAGAAACTATATTCCCCATCAGCGAATCCAGACGATTCGTCAACGCACGGTCTGAAGCACGTTTCATCATCTGCTCAAGTACCGTTTCCTTTCCCAAACGTTCTATCTCGTCCTGCCGGATTTCATCGAAGTCTTTATAACAAAGTTCCGGACGATAAATCTTCTCATACATCAGGTTAAACAATTCTTGCGCTTTGTCGGCAGGTGCCATTCCCATTATATCATGCCAGAAGTTACTGATGGCAAGGTTCATGGATATTTCTTCTTGTTGCATATAAGAAGACAGGGTATCATAAGGCACACATGCTATTCCTCCCATTTCCATATAGCCACCTGTTCCTTCGTAAAGCGGATAATCCTCATCCGACAAATCTCCAACGCCTCCCCTACCGAAAGCGGTCACAAAGAGAGACTGATTCTCATCATCCGTAGGACGGAGCAGAAAGCGCAGGCCGTTCTTCAAAAAGACTTCCGTCAAATTCATCTTCGGATATTTCTTCTCACTGACAATATCAGAAGCATCAAACATGTGGCTTTTGGTCAGACATACAGGTGCCGTTATCGTCTCTTCCTTCACCTCTTTGGGTACGTAGACAAACTCTTTCAACGGACTCCGGATTCCTTTTTCCCATGCACGTAGTATGTCTTCTTTCTGAATAGAGTTCTGTTTACCCGTATTATTGCGATAGGCAACCAGCAAAGCCTGCTCTTTGTAGGAAAGCCATTCCTGCAATAGTTTCTGCAAAGTAGCACTGTCAGTCGACCGGATCTTTTCAAGCAATTGGCGCATCTCCTTCTCCGATTGTATATAGCGGTCACCGGATATAACGTAATCTACAAAATCATCACACCACTTGCCGGACAACTGTGCGGAACAGTCCACCTTCAATGTTCTGGAAAGTTCTTTGATAGCATCATCCAGCTCTTCCGGCGTAAAGCCGTTCTTCAAGATACATTCCAGCTCGTTAGACAAATCGGATACTTGCTGCAAAAGACCGGATTTATCCGTTCCGGAGAAAGTAAACACAAAATGATTCTTATCGGAAAGGAACCAGGCATCGGATACATTACTACGAATCTGCCGAGCTTGCAAACGGTTAGTAATAGCCCGTACCAACAAAGAACCAAGCTCTTTACGGTAGATAGTTCCAACTGTATTTCCCACTACGCAAGGATGAGGGATAATCAGCTCCAGTTCAGAACTGCGTTTGAGATCATCTCCTATCTCATGAAGAGCTATTCCTTTTTCATAAGTGAGAGGATAAACACGATACCCTTTCACCTTCTTACGGGGAATGGAAGCGAACATTTCTTTGATCTTCTTCTCTATGGAAACCGGATCTACATCCCCTACCACCACAACAGTGGCCATTTGTGGAGAGTACCATTGCTGATAAAACTCAATCAGTGTTTTACGGTCAATGCTACGGATATCCTCCGAACTGCCCAACGGCATACGGTCGGTAAAACGGTTTTTACCGATCTTCAAACTATAAAAGTCATCTCCTATGTCATAGCCGCGCAACTCTTCCAAAATCACTCCGCGTTCTTTCTTCGTCCGTTCTTCCTCAAAGGAGAGTCCGTCCAACCAATCTTTCAGTATCAACAGAACTTTATCACTTACGGCAGAATCAGTTTTATCCATCGGCACTGTCAGCATGAAAATAGTACGGTCATAGCCGGTCACAGCATTGATATCCCGCCCAAACTTCATTCCTAGACTTTCCAAATAGTCCACCATGCCGCGTCCGGGAAAGTGTTTGCTACCGGCAAAAGACATGTGTTCCAAAAAATGGGCAGCTCCCTTTTGCTTATCCGTCTCCTGTGCTGAGCCGAGCCGCATCACCAGACGAAACTCCGTCGTATGAGCCGGTGTCCCGTTCGGGAGAATCAGATAATGCAAACCATTCGGTAATACACCTTCAACGGTGTTGGGAGGTAAACCGATCTTCTTCTCTGAAACGGATTGTTGCGCAAGCATATCTACAGATATTACTCCTAAAAGAAATGCTAAGACTAGAATAGCTTTTGTTTTAATTTGTTGTAGCATAAATTAATTATAAGTCTGTTATTTATTTAAGGTATAAGTTACATAGATTTGGGTGTAACCACCTGAATTATAATGATCCCATGAAAATTGGAAAGTAAATGTATCCTCGTTAAAAGAGCCTTTCGGTTCAATAAAATCGGAAGGTTCATTTTCCCATCCATCTTCATCAATAGTTGATATAACCAAGTAAATACGAGGTTCTAATGTAGTACCCATTTCAATTAAATCAGATACATTGTACTCTGTATATATTGGATTTCCACTATCCCCTTCTCCATCCGGGACAGCTACTTTCTCACCATTATCAGCTTTTTGTTTCCAACGGTTCCATGCCGTAAAAGAATACTTAAAAGGAACTGAAGTTATCGATTCATCATAGTTATTTAACACTGTTCCCAAAAATGAAATAGAGCGTTCTTCCAATAATAATTCCAAATTATCAAGTGTCACCTCAAACTCTTCTTTATCACGATCAAACTCAATAGCAGTCAACATACATTGATTCCATTCATTAATAGCCCAACTTTCCTCCTCTATTGTTTCTTTTTGTAATATTTCCCATAAGAATGAGGTCAGTCCCATCGGATTATCAATCATCTTCAATATCGGTCGTTCAGCAGTAGCATTATCACTTAACGTAATCACACTCTTACCTTCAAAAGAACGGGTTTCTTCATCATAGAATGTTCCAATATCGCCTTCCGGATAACGTATTTCCACATTACATTTCAGCACTCCAATAAACTGATTCAAGTCTAAACCATATTTTTCTTTATACTCTTTAATAAGTTCAAGCTGCTCTTCAGTCAAAGTAGGTGATTCCACACTTGGCTTCACAATCAGTTTTAAATCTCTCCAAGCTTGCATACGAGGATCAGTATAATCCTTTACCTTCAAAGTCATTGACCGTTGAGCTTTTATTAATCCTTTATGATTGGAAGCTATCTTAAAGCTCGCTTTTTTTTCGCCAGCCTTAATCAGCACACTCCCATCGTTCTCCATATTCAAAACTCCATCCTCATTGCCCGACAATTCAAAATGAATTGTAGCGTCCGTTTCTACAGCAGTAGCCAAAAGCACATCTACAGTAACAGGACGATCATCATTTTCCGCTATGGCAGGGTCATCCGCCGTACTGATCTGTATATAATTACTTCCTTTGTAAGTATAATCAATATCGTTACTACAACTTGTCACTAATCCCAACAAGAAAAGGACGTATAAACACAGATAATAATAGTTATATCTCATAATCTTCCTTTTTTATTGAATCAATTTTACCTATTCAAAGGCCATCCTTCATTCTGAGTTATATTCTCATTATATTTATATTCCGAACGAGGAATGGGAAAACACCAGCGATAATCATCCACCTTTATTTTGGTATCTTCTCTATCTCCCCACTGCGACAATCGGGACAAACCTCCCGAGTGCAAACGCTTCAAATCGAAGTAGAGCACGCCCTCACCGGCAAATTCCTTTTGTTTTTCTTTATGAATAGCCTCTATCAGATCCGTTCCTGTCAAATCATCCTCCATAGGAGTAGCTTGGCAAGCCTCCAGATATTCATTCATCTTTTCAATCGCCTTGCCTTCTTGCCCGGTCTGCCGACTATAAGCCTCAGCAGCAATAAAGTAAGCACCGGCATAGCGCATCACGTTGATATACTGTATACTTTTGGATTCCTTATTCCATTTATTATATTTCCCCATCAGATTTCGGGACTTTCCATCCATCTCGAAAGGATATACATTATAAGCTTGACGTATATCATCGTCTCCATAAGTGATAGCGGGATTCAATGCAAAGTAATCACCGTTCGTCGCATCAAACTGAATACCTGCATAAAAACTCTTCGATGTATAAAAAGCGAATATACGCTCTTTGCAGGAAGCCGTTTCCCAAAGTCTTCCGTAACCATTCTCCGTGAACATATCATCCGTCGCTTTTTCCAGCACCTTCTCCGCATAAGTTACGGCTTGCCCATACTGTCCGGCATACAGTTCCAACTCAGCCAACAGATAATAAACCGCAGTCTGAGACAGCCAGCCGTTCTTATCCGGATTATTCTCGACCGCAGCAGCTTCCGTCAGTAATGTACGGATAGTAGTCGTACAGGTTTCGATGGAAGAACGTTTCGGAAAAGCAAGTCCCAGTTCATCCTTCAATACAATCCCGTCCGCTTGCGGATTCTTGTCATAGGCAGGAGCAAACAGTCTCAACAGATTGAAATAGCAAAGCGCCTTTAATGCTTTCGCCTCACTAATGATAGCCGCTTTATCCTTCTCCTCCGAAGCATTCTCCAGCGTTATGTTATCCACGCGTTCCAATAAAGCGTTGCAGGAGGCGATCGTGTTATAATACTCTCCCCACAAACTTTCGGCAAGAGTCGTTATGGAATTATCCTGCCAAGCATAAAGGTTCTTCAGGCTCATATCTTTTCCCACAATGGAAGTCGGGCAAAAATCATCGCCCAAAATAGAAAGTTCATATTCGTAATGTGGATACAAACTATAAACAGAAGACAAAAGAGAGCGTGCCGTTGAAATATCCACAATAGCATCCGGATCCGAATACTGATCGGAAGGGGGAATATCCAATGAACAAGAAGACAATCCCGACAGACTCCCCACCATGACGGCACATATATAAATGAGTTTCTTTATCATAATCGTTATCCTTTAAAAAGTCAGATTCATATTGAATGTATAAATAGGCTGCATACTTCCTGCAAGTGTACCGCTTTCCGGGTCGGACTCTTTGTATGAAGTCCAGGTAAACAGATTGGAACCTTGAAAAGCAAAAGTAGCATACTTCACGAACGGTATCGTTTTCCGCAAGAAACGTTGGTCTACACGATATCGCAGAGAAATCATAGAGAGTTTCAGGTAATCACTCTTTCCCACAGTCAAGGAGTTGGGATACAAAGTAAGGTTCTCTTCCGCAGTAGCTGAAGTATAAAAAGGAGTAGGATATACTTTCCCTTCATCACCGGCTTTGAACCACATTCGTTCCGTCTGTCCTGCCACAGCGTTCCGGTTCACATTATCCTTATCACGCACATACGAATAATTGAATTGATGAATGCCGCCGTGTACATAATAGAAATCCACATCCAAGTCGAAGGCTTTGTAAGAAAGAGAGAGGCCGAAGCTTCCGGTATACGGTGGTGTAGAATGCCCCAAAGCTACCACATCATCCACTGTCAATGTTTCACTCGCCTGCTTCTCCTTATTATCTTTCACCAGAAATACCGGATAACCGGTCAAAGGATTAATGCCTAAAGACTGAGGACCATAGATCATATCGTATGACTTGCCCACTTCATAATCCGGAACCAATACATCCTCAGATGCATATATCTTGTCTGCATAATACAAGTCAATTACCTTGTTACGATTGTACGCCATATTCCATCTCAAATTCAAAATCCAATCTCTTGTATCCAGGACTTTCGCTTTCAGTCCGAATTCGATTCCCCGGTTTTCCAATATACCGATATTGCGCTTCAATGTGGTATAACCGGTGGAAGAAGGAATAGGCACATCAAGCAACGCTTGTTCCGTGCGGCGATTGTACCAGCTTGTCTCCAAAGTCACCCGATTGAACAACTCAATACTGACTCCCGCATCAATGGATTTCGTCTGTTCCGGTTTCAAGTCCTTATTATAAAGTCCCATCAACTCCAGAACACGCTGATCCTCATATGCATTATTGGAATAGGCGAAAGTAGCTACCGTAGAGGAAACGGAAACACCGTTCAGATTGGCTGTATATCCGTAAGACGCTTTCAGATTCAAGCGGGTCAGGACAGTATTGTCTGCCAGGAAAGGGTAATAGCTGGGAGTCCAACCGATACCGACTGCCCAAGCGCTATTCCAACGCTTGTCCGAAGGCAGGATAGAAGACGCGTCCGCTTTATAAGTCGCATAGAAATCGTAAATATTATCAAAGGTATAACCTAATACAGCTCCCAATCCCAACTGCGCATTTTTATCTTTCAGAGCGCCGACTTCCGCCTGACGGGTTCCCTGAATGGAGTGATTGATGGCAGCAGCCGAATTAATCGTTCCCACGCCATAACCGGTTATGGACACATTATCCAACTGAGTGAGGTAGTAGTCCATATTAGCTCCCAACGTAAGGTCATGCCTACCGGCAAATACATGATTATAAGTCGCACGAATGTTAGTAGAAATGTTCGTGGTCGTATTCTTTGATTTTGCGAAAATACCCCGTTTAAGTTCCGGAATACCACTTGTCATTTCCGAATAAGAAGTAGAGGGGGTAAACTGTTCCGTTTCATCCAACAGAAAGTCCAATCCCGCCACTGCGGCAATATCCAGTCCGGGCAAGGGATTCAAGGTCAGGCTACCACTGATTCCGGCAGTTTTCGCTGCACTCTCCTGGCTGAACTGATTCATCAAGTCCTTATAAGTACGTCCCGGATAAGAAATCAGTTCGCCACCGTCTTTCGTTTCATAAGGATTCAACTCATAAACCAACTGGGTCGGATCGGAAGTAGAGCCGTTCGGGGTATTCGTCTTCGCATATCCACCGTTCACACTCAGCAAAGCGTAACCGATATGTCCCAGTTTCTGATCCAGATTCATACGCAAACTCATACGCTGCTTGTCATTACCCGGCAAACGTCCTCCTTGCTTGGTATAATTGGCGGATATATAATAGGTAGTCTGTTCGCTTCCGCCCCGAATGCTTACATTATGTTTCTGATACAGATTGTTACGAATCAACTCTTTGAACCAATCTGTATTGATATTCCTCAATTCGTTCAACTTCTGTTCCCCCGACGCAATCAGTTGCGACAAGTTAGGATCGCCCGCATAGTATTTATTGTAGTAATCAGCACTGTAACGATATCCCGGAGTCTCCGGATTCTGCAGCAACCGTTCCAGTTCCAGTTTCTCCGCTGAGTCCATCATAGACACGCCGCGACGACCGCGCGTCGTGACTCCCATGTCCAACGTATAAGTAACCATTGTCTGCCCGCTGACACCTCGCTGGGAAGTGATTTCCAATACCCCGTTGGCAGCCTTGATTCCATACAAGGCACAGGCAGCCGCATCCTTCAGCACCTTTATTTCCTTGATATCCATCGGGTTTAGATTGTAGAAAGTTTCCGGACTGATGACCTTACCGTCCATAATATACAACGGTTCATTCGTTGTATTCCCTTTACGTAAAGAAGAGTTTCCACGAATACGGATTTCAGGGGTCGAACCCAGTTCCCCGGTATTTTGGATAATCAATCCGGGAACAGAACCTTGCAATGCCAGCCCCATATCGATCATCGGCTTACTATTGATGCGTCGCATATCCACCTCTTGCACCACTCCGGAGCGGGCACGAATATCAATCTCATTAATATTAGCTTTGGCTGTGACAACAACCTCATCCATATTATTCACATCATCAAGCAAAGTCACATCCAGCCGTGTTTGTCCTTTATAGGTAACTACTTTCCGCTTCATACCGATAAAGGAAAACTCAATACTCACACCGGGCTCCCACTGTCCCTTCAACACATACTCTCCCTTTTCATTGGAAATAGCTCCATAAGGCGTATTTTTTACCTTAATATTAACTCCCGCTAACGGAAGATCCTGCGAATCGCGCACATGACCAGAAATTCGTTTTTCTTCTCTTTGCGCTTGCAAAATGACACAAAATGAGAGGAAAGCTAAAAACAGTATCCGTCTCTTTAAATAGTAGTTCATACATTTTATCTTTTAACCATATGGCGTAAAAGAACAAAGAAAAGCTAATAAAGACAAATAATGCCTACGGAAATTAAACTATTTTAAGAATTATACCTATTAATAGGTAGAGCGGAACTGCCCATCTGTTTTACTTTTAACTACTTCCCCTCTTTTGCTTTGAATGCCAACGCATACATCCGTATTTGTTTTACCATCGACAGCAAACCGTTGCTACGGGTAGGTGACAAATGTTCCTTCAACCCGATTTTATCTATAAAATAAAGATCGGCATTCAATATTTCATCAGGAGTATGATCCGACAATACCTTAATCAGCAAAGCTATAATTCCTTTTACAATCAAAGCGTCACTTTCCGCCTTAAATACAATCTTGCCGTCTACATCGTCCGCCTGAAGCCATACCCGGCTCTGACAACCTTCAATCAGATTCTGTTCTGTTTTATATTTTTCATCCAGCGGTTCCTGCTCATTTCCCAAATCAATAAGTAGCTGGTAGCGGTCCATCCAATCATCGAAGTCACTGAACTCTGCAATTACTTCGTCTTGTAATTCATTAATTGACATACTATTTATTTTATTTCTCGTTATAGATTACCTCCAATACAGTCTGACCGACTGCTTTCAATGTATTCTTATCAATGTGATCCATATTATCCGTGAGGGTATGCCAGGTAGGAGTAAATCCACCTTCCGGATCAGAAGCAATGATATCAATTGTCTTGATACGCGCCAACCGGTTAATGAACAAATGATCGTCCGTCACCCCTCCTCCATCTTCATTGATAAACAGATTGCCGTATCCCAGCTTCCGGGCAGCCTTCCAGACCTTCTTATTAACGTCCGGCGCAAACTTCTCGGAATAGGATTCTTTCAGAAAGACCGTATTCTTACCTCCTACCATATCAAGCAGAATTCCGAAACGGGCATTGTATCCTTGAACATGAGGATTGCGCGCCCAATACTGTGCTCCCAGACACCACGACTCTTCGTTATCCTGATCGTGCGCTCCATAATCTTCCGCATCAAGAAAAATGATGTCGATTCCAAGCTCCGGTTGCTGTTGATGAACCAGACGGGCAATCTCCAGCAAAGCTCCCACCCCGCTTGCTCCGTCATTAGCACCGAGAATAGGTGTTTTATGATTCTTTTTGTCAGGATCATTGTCGGCCCATGGGCGTGTGTCCCAATGTGCGAACAAAGCGATTCTTTTCTTACTTTCCGGCTTATAGGAGCCAATGATGTTTCTAGCCTTCAGCAAAGTACCGTCATAAGCTATCAAATCTGCATACTGATCGGTCACCTGTGCGCCAAACTCCTTCAATTGCTGCGCCAGATAGTTTCCACAAGCTACATGCCCCTTTGTGTTGGGGACACGAGGTCCGAAGTCCACTTGATTCTTTACGTACAAATAAGCGCTGTCCGCATCAAACTGAGGTACATTCACCACTATCTTTTCGCTTTGTTCATTAGTTGTATTCGCTTTGTTGCCTCCTCCGCACGAAAATGCAGACAGTAGCAGAAAAGCAGTCGTCAGTAACATCATAGATTTCTTTTTCATTATCCTCTTATCTATTAAGGTCTCAAAATTAATTATTTTCATCAGAGTATCACCCGGATGGAATAGATTATTAACATATAAACTTTAATTCCACATTTTTCTTTCCAACGGTGAACTCCACTCTGGCTCCATTGATAAGCGGCAGATTGTGCGTGACATGTCCCACCGGAAAATTAAAACAAACGGGATAATCATACTCTTTCACCAAATCCGCCAAAGCCGCATACAGTTCCTTGCCCAGCGAACGGTCTTCTTCATATTCCGTAAACTGTCCGATGATGAGCCCGGACAATTTTTCGAGCACACCACCCAATTTCAAGTTATACATCATACGCTCAATGGCATGAGGACGTTCGCTCACATCTTCTATAAAGAGCACTGTTCCCACTGCCGGAATATCGTATGGAGTACCGCGCAAGCCATAAGCCACCGCCATATTTCCGCCCCGCAAAATACCTTCCGCACTGCCCTTCCTGTTCAACTTATGCTTCTCACAAGTATAAACAGGAAGATTGCCCGACAATATATCCTTCAAATAAAGCGAACACAGATCATCCTCCGGCTCCACCGTAAGATGGCGCGCCATCAATGAATGCAACGAAGCATAACCGTTTTTCTGGAACAGGTTATGCAGAGCGGTAATATCACTGAAACCAAGCAGCCATTTCGGATGTTCGCGGAAAGCGGTAAAATCAAGTTTGTCAATCAGATGAACCGCTCCATACCCGCCCCGGCTGCAAAGGATGGCTTTTACTTTCGGATCGTCCATTGCATCCTGCAAATCATCCAAGCGTTGTTTGACTGTTCCGGCAAACCGGCCGGAAGAGCCACCGGCATGTTTTCCCATAGCGACCTTCAAGCCCCATGACTCCAACCGTTTCTTCGCACCTTTCAAGAACAGCTTATCTATCTTACTGGAAGGTGATACGATGACCACTTTATCGTCTTTCTGCAAAAAGGGAGGAAATTGAATATCCATACTTAATAATCTATTTATGATTCGGTAGATTTGCTCATGCAAAAATACACGAAAAAACGATTCTAAGCGCATCTACCCGACAAAACAAACAAAATATAGCAAAATGTTACATCACAAGCGCAACTTTTCGGTTTGGAATCGTTATTTTTTCAATGATTTTTCAGATATTTGCTAAAAATCTAACGTTATGGAACCTATTCGAAATTTCGCTCAACTGACAGCCCATCTTAAAGTACTGAACCGCAGAAAACGTATCGCCGTAGTCTGTGCCAACGACCCCAATACGGAGTACGCCATTTCCCGCGCTTTGGAAGAGGGCATTGCGGAGTTTCTCATGATCGGAGATTCAGCCATTCTGGAGAAATATCCCACACTCAAGCAATATCCCGAATATGTGAAAACCCTTCATATAGAGGACCCCGACGAAGCGGCACCTATTAGCAAATGAGATCTCATGTATTCTGTTTCTAATATTGCTCCTTCTCGTTCGGGAAATCTTGAGATTTCACGTCCTCGATGTACGCTTGTACGGCACGGGTAATCTCCTCCCCTAAATTAGCGTAGCGACGTAAGAAACGAGGAGAAAAGCCTTGATTGATACCGAGCATATCATGCATAACCAACACTTGACCATCT
>UMEJ01014141.1_pt1 | contig 18123 bp, 26 predicted proteins | sample 1964731 | NCBI WGS metagenome assembly UMEJ01 (sample SAMEA4836018, study PRJEB28245) | human gut metagenome | biome: gut microbiome; material: fecal sample | place: Denmark | collected 2008 | reverse complement strand
TATTACATCTCGTAGCAATTCAATTCAAAATGAGATTTCACACTTTGAAATTGAATTTCTTATGTATACATTAATTAAACTACTTGACATAACAATAAAATAAGAGTATAATATACTTATAAAAAGAAAGGAGATGAGAAATTATGAAAAAGTTTGATTTAATATTAGCATTTTTTACAGGCTGTCTTTTTGGACTAATTATTGCTTTTATTGATTATTGTAGATTCTTTTTATAGAAAGTAGGTGTTAATATGTCAAAATATAGAGGTAAATTTAGAGTGTACGAAAAAGGAAGTTTAATTGCTGTATCATGGTTAATTAAAAAATATGGTTTCTATTCAACAGTTGCAATTATTGATTCTGGTTCATTTTTTGATGAACCTACAAAATCAATTATTTATATTAAACTAGAGCATAATCAGAGGTATGTTAAAGTTTTAAAAACAAAGCCGTGTGAGTAAATGTTTCACGTGAAACATTAAAAAGTTATCCACAGAGTTTTCAACAGATGTTGATAAATTAAAAATACATAAAAAATACAATCTTATACTTGACATTTCAATTACAAAGTAGTATAATATAAATATAGTAAGGAAAGGAGTTAAATGTTAAAATGATTATTAAAAATGTAATTAATGGCATTGAATTAAATTTGAAAAATGCAGAAGAAAATGACATTTATTATGTATCAATTACTAAAAATGAATACAATCTTACAATCAAACAATATCCAAAACATACATGGATAAAGGTTAATGATAAAGATGTTTATTTAAGATTAATTTTAAAGGACATTAATAAATTGCATATGTTTGGCTTTTCTAAAATTGAAAAAATATACGATGGAACAGACATGGTTATTTTTAGATTATATAGTTCCAATATTAGAACAGCTTCTCTTTCATATGTTAAAGAAACAAAAGAGATTTATTTTGAATGTTGCAAAATAGAATCAGATGATTTAAAATCATCAATAGAAAGTTATTTATCTCTTTTAAATAAAGAGTAAATATAAATTACAATTAAATTTCATTTAAAAGAAAGGAGAACAAAACATGAAATTTACAAGAACAGTAAAATTTAATGAATATGTTATCGGTTATGTTGATAACATGGAAATCCATGAGGTGAAAAGAGTTGAGAAAACAGGTCGTTTAGGACGAGCTATTCTTGCAGAGGTAACTAAAGAATGTGGTCATAAGGCAATCATTCTTAACACTATCGTTCATGAAAAACGCTATGAATGTAGCTTAGAGGATTTTTTAACAATCGCAACAGAAGTACCGATTGAAGAACGTATCAATGCAAATTCAGTAGAAGAATAATTTAATTAAAAGGAGAGAAAAACAATGGCAAATGAATTAACAATCACAGGAACAAATGAAACTATCGTAACATCACTCACATTAGATACAATCGAAGATAAGAAAAAGATGTTCAATGCAATGAACGCAACAGATTATTCATTATCTGAAAATCTTGAACAGCCTATCAAGGTTGTTGACTATCTCATTCATGATTGTGAAATCGCAGATGAAAATGGAGAAAAACAGGAAACAAAAAGACTTGTTTTATTCGATGAAGATGGTAAAACGTACAGCACAGTATCCATTAGTGCTTATGATTCTTTCGGTAAGATTGTTACAATCTTTGGAGAACCTAGCGAATGGAACGGTGAGTTATCAATCAAAGCAATAGAGAAAAAGTCAAGAAAATACAAGTTTATTACATTGGAAGTTTGTTAAAGATTTAGGTAACAATTAATTAGTATATTTTTAAGAAAGGAAAAACATTTATTATAAAATTACAAGATTTATTTTCCATCTCATTTAATAAATCTTGTTGTCGTTCTAATAAATGTATGTAAACATATTTTTTTCATACATAGGGTAGTATTTATTACTACCCTAAATACTTTTAAGGTGGTGTTAAAAATTGGCTATACGTTGGAAAAAGGGAGAAATTGACAGTTTAAGAAAGTTAAATAAAAGAGCAGATAGAAAAATAAGAAGAATAGCCGAACAATATGATTTTGATGTACCTTTTAAGGTACGACAACCATCTGAATTCCAAGACAGAACAGAATACAATAGTTACATAAAAGGAATTAATAAGTTATTAGAAAGAAATGCATATTCTTTCAAAACGAATAAATATGGTGTTTCATTATCTAATTATGAAATTGACACAGCAAAAAGACTAATTGAAAAAAGAAACAGAGTAAAAACAAAAGAGTACAATGAAATAAAGAAACAAATTGCAAAGACAGGTGGTGTACCAGATTTTACTACAACAGGAAAAATTCAACAGAGAAAAAGACAGTTACACGTTGAAGATGTTATAGACGATGAAAAGTTTTATGAATTCAGAAAAAGAGAATTCAACATTAATAAATACCGTTCAATACAAGATTTTCAAAAGGATATACGTTTATTGAGGAAACAAATTAGTGGAGAATCGCAAAAAGAAAATGCTCAACAGTATAAAGAAAACTATAAAAAAGCACTTAAGGCTACATATGGTGATAGAGCAGATGATTTAATTAAAAAAATTGACAATATGAAAACTCAAGATTTTATAAATTATTATTATTCAGATGCTTATGTTTCAATTTCTTTTGTATATAGTGAAGAAGTTGGCGAAGATAAACAGCTTGCTAGTTTAAGGAATATTTTTAAATGAGTCAAAGAGGAATGTATACGGCAGACTTTGAAACAAATACTCACTCATATGATGTATCAGTTTGGGCATATGCTATTTGTGACATTAAAAATGTAGAAAATGTTGTTTACGGTAATTGTATAGACAATTTTATGAAATGGTGTGAAGATAATGTAAAATCAACTGTTTTCTTTCACAATTTGAAGTTTGATGGTGAGTTTATTATTTCATGGTTGTTGACAAATGGTTTTAAATGGGAAAAGAAGCTAAAACATAAAAGATGTTTTTCAACTTTAATTGATTTTACAGGTACATTTTATTCAATTAGAATAAAATTTGACGGTAAAGAATATATAGAAATCTTAGACTCTTTGAAAAAACTTCCAATGCCAGTTAAAAAAATTGCTACATCATTTAATCTACCAATATTAAAGGGTGAGATTGATTATAATTTGCATAGAGGTAAAGGTCATGTTATGTCTGATGTAGAGAAAGCTTATATAAAAAATGACGTGCAAATAGTAGCAATGGCACTAAAACAGCAGATAGAACAGGGATACACTCATATGACAAATGCCAGTGATGCTTTACATTATTATAAAGGAATTACAAAAAATTTTGATTACTGGTTTCCAAAATTAGACGATTATCAAGATGCTTTTATAAGAAAGTCTTATAAAGGTGGATGGACATATTTGAAAAAACCTTGTGAAATTGGTAAGGGTATTGTTTTAGATGTTAATTCATTATATCCGTTTTCTATGTATGATACTCTTTTACCATATGGAAAACCAATATATTTTCAAGGTGAATATTCACAGGATGATAATTTCTCACTTTTTGTTCAGCGGTTTGCTTGTCAATTTAAGCTAAAGGAAAAACACTTGCCTATGATTCAGCTAAAAAACAACTTAAGATACAATCCAGTTCAATACCTTAAAGAATCACAACAACAAGAATTATTGACGTTGACTTCAATAGATTTAAAACTGTTTTTTGACCATTACGAAGTATGGGATATAGAATGGTTTGATGGTTATAAATTTAGAGGTAGAAAAGGAATGTTTAAAAACTATATTGATTTTTTCTATGCACAAAAAGCAACTTCAAAAGGTGGAAAAAGGCAGATTGCTAAATTAATGCAAAACAGTTTATATGGTAAGTTCGGTTCAGCAGTAACTGGTAGAAGTAAAAAACCATACTTAGATGAAAATGGTGTAGTTAAGTATGAAACAATGGATGAAGAACAAAGAACACCAGTTTATATTCCAGTGGCTTCTTTCATTACAGCTTATGCAAGAAACAAAACAATCCGTTCAGCTCAAAAAGTGTATGATAGATTCATTTATGCAGACACGGATAGTTTACATTTAACTGGTTTAGAGTATCCAGACGGATTAGAAATTCATGATACAAAACTGGGTGCATGGGCACATGAAAGCACTTTTATTAGAGCTAAATTTATAAAACCAAAAACTTATATAGAGGATAATGGTGATTTTTTAGACGTAAAAGCTTGTGGTATGCCAGATAATATTAAAAAGAATGAAGTTACCTATGACAATTTTAAAATTGGATTTAAGAGTAACAATAAATTACAACCGAAGCGTTTAAAAGGTGGGGTGCTTTTAACAAATGTTCCGTTTCAAATAAAATAAAAATTTTGTTGACAAAAATAAACAATAGTGTTATAATAATAATAGATAGAGGAAAAAGTAATTTTAAAAGAAATTGCTAGTCTATCATTTTATGTTAGGCTGTAATAATTTCTTTAATAATGACTTTTTGTACGCTTCCACAGGTGACACTGGTACAAAAATGGTTTTGTGTTGTGGAATACACCTTTATTATTATTATTACAGCCGATTATTAAAAAGGAAGTGTATAATATGAATTATGAAGAATTATTAGAATCAGTTAGAAATATCGAAGGCGAAGATGCAAAAGAGCAAATTATTGCAATTTTGGAAAAATGGGAAAATCCAGATAAACAAAAACTAACTGAAATGCAAGAAACTATTGATAAACAGAATAATGACTTAGCTCGTTATGAGATTAGAGTTGATGAACTGAGAAAGTTTAATGCAGAAAAACTTTTAAATACTTCTACAGATGGTAATGGAAAAGAGCCAGAAGTAGATGATTGTAGTTTAGAAGATATTATTGATTCATTTTAATTTTTGAAAGGAGATTTAAAAAATGCCAAACGCAAACGTAGATATTTTAAACGCTATTAGAGCAAAAGCTTCACCAGATTATCAGAACAGAATTCCAGAAGCTACAAAAGATAACCTAAAAAAAGTAGCAATGACCATTACAGAATATGAACCATCAAAAAATGAGTTCTTACATTCTTTAATGAACCGAATTGCTTTAGTTGTTTTAAGAAAGAAGCTTTTTAACAATCCGTTAAGAAACTTTAAAAAAGGTACACTTGCATATGGAACAGATATTGAAGAAATTTTTGTAAACATTGCAAAAGCACATACGTTTAATCCAGAACGTGATGAAGATTTACAGTTTAAAAGGGAACTTGCTGATGTTCAGACAAGGTTCCATAGATTTAATAGAGCAGACTTTTATAAAGTCACAATTTCTGAAAATCAGTTAACTAACGCTTTTTTGAATGAATATGGAATGAGGGATTTAATTGGAACATTAACAGATTCTTTATATAATGGCGATAACCAAGATGAATATTTAATTATGAAAAATCTGTTAACAAAACATATTGATTCTACAGACACATATAATGTTCATGTTGATTCTGTCACAAATAAAGAAACAGCAGAGAACTTGTTAGTTGAAGTTCGTTCAATGACGGGAACATTACCTTTTTATGCTAGTAAATATAATCCAGCCGGTGTGACAACATTTACAAAGAAAGAAGAAATGATTCTTTTTGTAACACCAAGGACAAAGGCATTAATGGACGTTAAAGCATTAGCGGCGGCTTTTCATCTTGATAAAGCAGATGTTGAATTCAGTATTGTAGAAGTTGATAATTTTGGAGATTCTGAAAAAGCAAAATCAACTGTGGCAGTTTTAACAGATAGTGACTTCTTTGTTGTTTACGATAAAATGCAGAAATTTACAGAAGCTTATAATGCACAGGGTTTATACTGGAATTATTTCTTCCATCACTGGGAAACAATTTCTAGTTCACAGTTTTCAAACTTTGTCAGATTTACAACTGATGTTGTAGCAGAAGATAGTGTAACATCTGTTACTTTATCACCTAAACAAATTGAAAATGCAGAAAAAGGTTTATCTTATGACATTACAGCAAAAGTTGTAAAAACAGGAAATGCAAGTGAGGCTGTAGCATGGGAAGTTAATTCCACATTATCAACAGTACAGGATGGAGTTCTTTACATTAATAAGGAAGAAACAATGGAAACATTAACAGTAACAGCTAAATCTATTGCTAATCCAACAGTTAGTGATACTTGTACTATTACTATTAAGCAGTAGAGGTGATTAACAGTGCCAGACTTAAATAAATCAATTCAGCCAGACAGCCAGATATGGTTCTTGTCTGGTACTGGAATTGAAAATTATGAAAATCAAATAGACTTTAGAAATACTGGTGTAAGACGACAATTTATGCAAGATCATTTATTATTCACTGTAAATAATTATAGGTATGTTAGAAAAAACCAGACGATTCTTATTAATAAAAATGTAGAGCAATGTTATAATATCGATTATTGCTATTATAAAAATAGGAATTTTAGTGATAGAGAGATTTTTTGTTTTGTAACTGATGTTAATTATGTTAATGATGAAACAACAGAAATATCAATAGAAGTAGATGCATGGACAACATTTCAATTTGATATTAAATTTAAAAAATGCTTTATCATGAATCAGCATGAACAAGAGTTTGCAAATAATAATTATGACAATCATAGTGGTGCTTTAATTGGTAACAATTTATATCCCGAAAATTTAGAGTTTGGTGGAAATTATGTAAATGTTCATACAGAGACTTATCATTGGAGAGAGTATTATTACCTTGTTTGTTCAGCCGTTGAATTAAATGGTAATTTTGGAACAAAAAATCAACCGAACATGGATAGCTCAACAGGTGGATTTTATGAAAATATGCCAAGTGCGTTAAAATTTTATCTTTTTAAAGAAGATTCACAATTTACAGGTTTTACTTATCAAATGAGTAACTATCCATGGATTGCACAGAATATTTATTATATTACAATGATTCCAAAAGAGTTTTTACCAGATACAGCTATGCAAAAGGTAGACATGACATTTCCAAGTGGTCAAATTGTTTCATTTTATAAAGTTACAGACCATTATACTAGTCCAGAAAGCACTGTATTAAAAGTTGAGGGTGTTCTTGAAAAATTTGGTTTAAAACAAGAGCATTTTAAACTATATCAGTACCCTTATTCTTACATTGAAATGACTGGTTACAATGGTCAACAATTTATCATTAAGCCAGAATTGCTAAACGATAAAAACATTTTGGAATTGCATTGTATATCTTTAATTGGTTCAACACCAAGATTTTGTGTATACCCTAAATTTTACGCAAACTCAAATGATAATGGTTTTAAACTATCAGATAAAAATTATGCACAAGGTGAGTTTATTAATAGTGGTATTATATTTGGTAATTTACCACAGATTCCAGTTCTTGTTGATAACAGTATTTTATATCAAGCTCAAAATGCTAATAGTTTTGCATTAAATAATGCAATAGCTAATTATAATAAAAAAGAAGCAAGATTTTTTACTCCGATTGAAAGTGGTATGGGTGCAGTATCTAATGCATTGCGTGGAAATATCGGTGGTGTTATATCATCTTTATATGGTGGTGCTAAAAAGATATATGAAACTGACAAACAAAATGAAATTACAATCAGAAAGCAAATGGCAAAAATTCAAGATGCTGAGATTACACCACCTACACTTGCAGGACAAACTGGTGGAGATGGTTTTAATATTGCAAATGGTTTTGGCGGTGTTACTTTAAAATGGAAAACAATTCATCCAAGAATGATTGACCGTTTGAATTCATTTTTTGAAAGATATGGTTATGTTTCTAATCGTTTTGAATTTCCAAAATTAAGAACGTGTGAACGATTTAACTATATAAAAACACAAGGTTGTATTATTGAAGCAAATATTCCTAAGAGTTTTGCAGAAATCATACAAAATATGTTTGACAAAGGGGTAACACTTTGGCATGATGGTGACATAGGAGTTTATACAACAAATAAATTTATAGGAGATTAAAATATGAGTGATTATGATGTTCAAATTGCAGAGTTAAAAAAGGATATTAAGTCACTCGAACATCGGGTAGATGAAATAGAAGATAAGTTTTCAGAAATCGAAAAATTAAATTTAAGTAACGAGCGATTAAATTTGATGCTTAATTCTATTTCATCAAAACTTGATGATGTGACCTTAAAAGTTGTAAATTTAGAAAGAAAACCTACAGAATGGTACGAGTATTTAATTAAATACGCTATTACTTGTTTAATTGGTTTAGCTTTAGGGAGATTATTATGATTAATTTTAAAAACAAAAAATTTAATAAAGCTTGTGAAGATGTAGCATTAAGATGTATTAAGACTTTTGCTCAATCTATGTTAGGTAGTTTGACAGGTTTAACAATGATTAGTGAAGTAAATTTTTCAACTGTATTAAGCACAGCATTATTTAGTGCTTTATATGCATTTTTATTTAACTTATCAAAATTGAAAGTAGGTGATGATTTTGACGAACTTTAAATCTAAGGGTATTGACATTTCTTACCATAATGGAAATTTAGACATTTCAAAATTTAGTGACGTTGATTTTATAATCGTTCGAGCTGGGTTTGGTAAAAACAATATTGATAAAAAATTCAAAGATTATATGAAACAACTTTCAAAACTAAAAAAGAAAGTTGGTATTTATTGGTTTTCTTATGCATATACAGAAGAAATGGCAAGAAAAGAAGCTATTTATTGTTTAAATGCAATTAAAAATTATGACATTGATTATCCTATCTTTTTTGACTGGGAATATGATAGTTATAATTATGCATTAAAAAATGGAGTAAAACCTAAAGGAAGTTTAATTTGTAAAATGACAGATATATTTTGTAAGACAATTAAATCATCTGGTTATGAAACAGGTTTTTATTTCAACAAAGAATATTTTGATAAATATTATAGAGAATTTGCACTTGCAAAACCTTATTATTTATGGTATGCAAGATATAATAAAGAAATGGGTAAATTACCTGTTAATGTAGATATATGGCAGTATTCATGTTCTGGAAGTATTGATGGTACAAATAAAAAATTTGATGTAAATTATTCTAATATTAATAATTACAATAATAAGAAACCATCAAAAACAGAATCAAAAAAGAAGCATTATAATTATAAACAAAATGTGAAAGATTTACAGAAATTAATCGGTGCTAAAGTTGATGGAATCGTGGGTAAAGAAACATTAAGTAAACTACCTACACTACGTGTTTCTATTCAATCAAAACGAATTGTTCAGTGTATGCAGAAATTTTTAAAACATGAACATGGTTATACTTTAGGCGGTTATGGATGTGATGGACATTTTGGACCATCTACAGAAAAAGCTGTAAAGAAATTTCAGAAATCTAAAAAATTAAAGGTTGACGGAATTGTAGGATATAATACATGGAAAGCCTTAACAAAAAGGAAGTGATTAGATGTCGAAAAAGAAAAAAATAAGTTGTGGTGATTTATTCCATCTTAATCCAAACGTTTATGATTCCACCTTTGTTTCTGGAATATCTAACAACGAAACATATTTTATGTATTTAAATGTATTTACCAGAATACTAATGAATCGTTTTCGTTGGAAAGATTTACCAAACACTTGTAGTGAAGAAATGTTAGAAAAATCTTTATGTCAACAGGGAAAAGCACTATTTTTCTTTGATGAAAAAATTGGTTTTTTAACATTACCATTCACTGATTCTGGAAGATTAAATATTTATGGAAATCCAGTAAGGCGAATAGCTTATTCACCTTATGCTAATTATAGACATGAGTGTTACGGAGATAATTCAGTTATCATTTACAATAACTACATGAGAATGACAGAATTTTTACTTGCACATTCTTATGCTTTAAGAATTGCAAATACACAAAGAATCTGTGATGTAAATATTTCTGGACAGAAAAAAATGAAAATTATTGTATGTGATGAAAGTAAACGTTTGTCTTATATAAATGTGATGAAAGATTATGATGGAAATGAACCAATGATTTTTGGTAGCACTTCCTTAGATATTGACGATTTTAAAACATTAGAATTTTCTACAGATGATAGTTTTTTAAGTCTGGACGAATACAAGAAAAAAATGTTTCATGAATTTTTAACTTTTATTGGAGTGAATAACACTGATTTTGAAAAAGGCGAAAGACTTGTTTCTAATGAGGTTGATTCAAACAATGAAATTATAAGCATGATGAAAACTGATGGTTTAGAAATGAGGAAAAAAGCTTGTGATTCTATTAATAAAAAATTTGCACTAAATGTTAGTGTTGAATGGAATCCAGACATTGAAAAATTCGCTAAAAAATTAATTAGTCCAGATGATAAAGGCGGTGATGCTATTGAGTAAATACACAACAGAATTGCGTTATCTTTTAGAAATGGATTATGATTTAGGTTTAAACGACTATCCTATATGGGAAGAATCCCACAGGGAAGAATTGAATAAAAGAATTAAAGAACATTACAAATTTAGAGAAATTGGTTTTGAAACAGCAAACTTATTTAAGGACAGATTAAACACTAGAATGTGTGAGATTATGCCTAAATACTGTAAACTGTATGATGAATTAAAAGACAAAAAATTAACAGAAAACAAAGATATTTACGAAGAAATTAATAACAAATCAGAACAGACAGGTACAACAACAAGTACAAGCAAGGGAAGAACAAGTGATACCCCTATGGGAAGTTTAGGTGACGTTTATTCAGAAAATTATGCTACTACTTCTAATGTAGGTGATGCAAGTACAGAAGATACTACAGGTGCAAAAGGAGAAAGTGCAAGGCATTTACACGGGCATGACGGCACAAAAGAAAACTATAAAATGTTTCAAGAAATGTTAAAAATTGAAACGAATCTTGATTTATTGATAATTCGAGATTTAGACGACTTGTTTATGTGTATATATTAAGGTGGTGAAAAAATGATGTTAGATGAAAATAAAATAAAAAAAGTATTAACTCATGATTTTGTAACAGGTAGTAGTATTCAAAATTTTGATGATATAATAGATTATCTATTTGATTACATTCATGATGAAATTAATGTAGAACAGTTCATTTATAATGGTAAACCAACATTTAAAAATAAAACAGTTACTAATTTAACAATAAATGTAAAAAGAAATATAAGTGATAATGGATGGGTTTACCCTAAACCAATTTCATTGTTAGGTTATACTTTAGGAAATCAATCATTAAATTTAATAGGGGTTGATTTTAATATTAAAGAAGAAACTGAAAATGAGGGACGTCATGCTGAATATACAATGCAAATTTATAACCCAACTGAAGTTGACATTAGTTCTGATGTATCTTTGCATTTAACTACTTTAGGATTTTATCATTAAAAGTGAGGTGATTTTATGAGTTTTAGTTACAAAACTGAAAATATAGGTTTACCAGTATGGGGTAGCAACGACAAACCAACACAAGATGATTTAAACTATCAGAATCATCAAATTGATAAAAAATTCAATGAAAAACCTTTTCATAACATCTTAGAATTAAAAAATACAAATGGAAATTTTTTACCTTTAGAATTTATTAGTGAACCAATTTCTAAGAGTGATATGTATTATCTAACAATGAAAGGTCAATACGACAAAAATGCAATTTTAAGAATCAACTGCGGTGTTATTTTTAAAGTTCATTATGGTCAATACGATACAACTATTCAATTCATTCCTTATGATTGGTTTAATGGAAATATTAATGATATAATTGTTCAATGTATAACGAAAGAGGGTGAATAAATGTTACCATTGTTACCATGTTTTAAAGTTCTTCCATTAGTTTACGATGAATCACTATCATATTATGAAGTTTTATGCAAATTAACAAAATTAATTCAAGAAATGGCTAAAAATGTGGATGGAAATTTTAATTCCATTCAAAATGAAATTGAAAAAATTTACAGCCAAATTACAGATTTAAAGGCATATGTTGATGAACAGGATAGCAAACTAAGTAATAGAATTGATTTAACAAATGAAAGAATTACAGAGGAAATTAGAAAATGCCACGAGCATTGTGAAATTTACGCAAAAAGATTGTATGACCAGTTGCTAAATATTTTAAATCAGTATCAAGGAGAAATGAAGCAGTGGGTTTTGGGTGAGATTGCAAAAATTCCTACAGGAATTCCTAAACAATTTGCAATTACTGGAAATCCAGAAACATCTGGTTTACAACATGATATTATCACAGTAACCAGAGAATCAATGTGTGATTTTGTGAATAGTGACAAATATACTTGTGAACAAATTGATAATATTGGTATTCCTATTAAATTTTATGAAAACACCAATATTTGTTATGACTATGATACAAAATGTTTTTATGACTTAATCCATAATCGTGTAAATGATATTCAAACAGATGCACCATCAATTTTTTACTTTAGCATTTCTAGAGCTTTTTACACTGGTAATGAATTAATAATTAAAGGAAATGCGATAAGTGTTTCTGTAAAAATTAATGGTGATAAATTTAATTTTACATTTACATTTGAAGATGAAACAGAAAATGAGATTTTAGAAATTCCAATAACTAATTTAAATATAGTTATAGCACTAAATGGAAGAATAGCTTTATTTGATATTTGTAAAGAACAATTTAGTAAAGTTAATTTTTTCAATAATGATTTGCCATATGAAGGAGATATTGGTGAAATAACAGAAATTAAGATTATAAATAATACTAAAGAAGAAATTTATAAAGATTTTATACCATTTTTACCAACAAATTTTTATTAAAGAAAGGAGATAATTTATGTCTTACACAAACGAAACAAAAAAATTACATTTACCACAATGGATAGGTACTGACCGTCCTACATACCTTGTTGATTTTAACACAGCATTTTTAAACATTGATAACGCTTTTATTGCTCAAGACGTTGAAATTGCTGCTATTTTATCCAAAGTCAACACGTTCATTTCAAAAATGTTGGGTACTGGTGATGATTTAAACAACCTTGATAATGGTCATTATTCATTGCCACCAAACGATGATTATACAAAACAGAACAGACCGACGAAAAAAGCAGGCTTCTTATATGTCTACAATGATAATGTAGGTACATGGCAGATTTACGTTGATTCTGATTCTCAAATGTATATTCGTTCTAAATTACATGATGGAAACTGGAGTTCATGGAACAGATTAGTCGGTGAAACTGAATATAAAAATTTTGTTAATAATGTTAATAATGACATTACGCAAATTCGTAACACAGCTAATAATGCAGAGAGTGTTGCTAATAGTGCAAAGAATGTTGCTGATAGTGGATTAGAAAAAGCAACAAATAATGAAGAAAAAATTACAAATTTACGAGAACTAGAAACTGTTCACGTTTTCACTGGACCAATTACTTCTACAAGAATTGAAGCAAATACAACTTCAATTATTGGTTTTCCTACAGCCGCAGCTTTTTTAAAAACAGGATATACGATTGTTGGAATTGTTCAAATGTGGTTGCCACAGAATAAAGGTGATAACATATGTGTAAGATATGAGTTTACAGAAACAAAATGTGAAATGACCGTTAAAAATTTAACTAGTAATGTAATAATTGTAGAACCAAACAGTTATCAAGTTATGTTAAAATGTGTTAAGTTATAATAAAATCATTAAATATTATTAGTCAATCTGTATAATTAAATTATATAGATTGACTATATTATAGAGGTATTAATTATGGCAATTTTTGATGAAGCATGGGTAAGAGCTTTCCAGTATATCATAGCAGATGTTGAAACAGATTTTAAATGGAATTTAATCGAATTAAACCCACATATGGGGATAGGAATCTATCAAGCAAGTAACGGAGAATCATGGGATTTATTACATAATATTGTAACTAAATATCCAGATTTAAAAAGTTATTTTTCTGATGAATTCTTGAAAACTTTTGATTCTGGTAGTAAAAGATGGGGTTATAAAGTGTTTACAAACTCACAAGCTAACCAGATACGAAAATGTTTAGCAACAACAAATGCTAAAAAAGTACAACAAGAAATGTTTGACAGTTTTGCTAATAGATATATTAAAGTTATGAAAAGAAATCATATCACAAATAAAAAGGGAAGTATTTTTGCAAGCACTATTTATCATCAAACACCAAAACGTATGTTCCAAGTATTTAATGCAGTAGGAAACGCCCCTTATACAAGATGGTATACAGGAGCTATGAATAATGCTGTATTAAGAAACTACCCAAGCAGATATAGAAAAGTTAAAAATTTTCTAGCAAGTTGGGATGGAAAAGAAATCAAGAAAATTCCAGACGGTGTAAGTACGAAAGACTGGGATGCAGATGATATTGGTGACATTGATCCCGACTATGGTAGTGCAACAAATAAAAACAATCCAGACAGAAGTGCAGTAAGTACAACTGTAACAAATTTAGGAATTAACTCAATTAAACTAATTAGTTCTAATGAATTATGGTTAAATATGAATAATGAGGGAAACAATATTAATATCAGATTTATTAAACAAGCTAATAATCTTTGGATTCCATCAAATGTTAGTAGCACAAACAAAAATGAATTGACAGGAGATGAACAAACAAGCAACAGTGGAAACAATGCAAATATCACCACTAAAAATGATGTTTTGAATAAGTTTACGACTGGTGGAAAAACAACAAAGAAACCAAAACACGGACAAACGGCAAGTGGCGTACGTGGAAAAATCATAGCAACCATGAAATCTTTAGAGGGAAAAGTAAGTTACACTCAAGCAAGTGGAGCAAGGATGCGACCAAACAAAGGAACAGCAGATTGTAGCGGTTTGGTATGGTATTGTTATAAGAAAAATGGGTATAACATAGGAACATGGACAGGTGACCAAAGAGAAAATGGGAAAAATATTCATAGCGGTAGATGCAGTTCATGGAAAAGCTCATATGAAGATGATTTAATGCCAGCAGATTTATTCGTTATGAAACATGACAGTGGTGGTGGACACGTTGAAATGTATATGGATAGAAAAGGATATGTCATGGGCATTGGTTCAGCACGAGTTAAAGGTAGTAGATGGAGAACTATTACAGATTTAATGAATAAATTTGATTCATATACAGTTCGTAGAATTATTGATGAATAAAGTTATAAAAATTCTGGTTCGCAAAAGTTATAAAAATTCTGGTATTGTAAAGTTATAAAAATTCCTTGATTTTTACTTTAAATTTCAAGGAACTTTTATAAATTTACAATATAACAATCATTATAAAATATAGTATAGAATGTATATAATTTGTTTATTGTAAATAATTTACATTGTATTATAAATACAGTATATTGTATACACAATCGGTTAATTGTAAATGATTTACATTGTATTATGAATATTGTATACATAATCGGTTAAAAGAAAAGGATGTGATATAAAAATGAAAAATAATAGTATGTTTTATGACCTATCAAAAATGCAATCGTACAATGCACTTTTAAATTTTTTGTTGGGCGGTCGTGGTATTGGAAAAACCTACGGACTAAAAAAATGGGCTATCAAGGATTTTTTAAAAACTGGAAAGCAATTTATTTATCTAAGGCGTTATAAGTCTGAGTTAAAGGACTTAGATAAATTTTTTAATGCTGTATCTAAAGAATTCGATAGTGTTGAGTTTGAGGTTAAAGGCAGAACGTTCTACATAAATAAAAAAGTAGCGGGATATGCTGTAGCATTAAGTACAGCATTAACAAAAAAGTCGGCAGAATATCCAAACGTAAATAAAATTATATATGATGAATTTTTAATAATGAAGTCAAACTTGCATTATATACCCAACGAACCTGAGATGTTTCTTGAATTTTTTGAAACAGTCGCACGTATGCGAGATGATGTACGAGCTTTCTTTTTAGGTAATGCAACTTCAGAAAACAACCCATATTTTGTTTATTTTGACTTAAGGTGTCCAGATACTTTATATTATGATTCTGAACGGTTTATTTTAATTGAGAATATAAAAAACTCACAAGCCTTTATGGAAAAAAAGAAAAAAACAAGGTTCGGTCAATTAATACAAGGAACTGAATACGCAAGTTATAGTATTGATAACGAGTTTTTCAGCGATGATAATACGTTTATAGAAGAATATAAAGGAAGAATGAAGTTAGTGAGTTGTGTTAGAATTAATAAAAAAGAAGTAGGATTTTGGCAGACTATTGAAGGAAAGTTATATGTTTGTGATAAAATAAACTATGACTGTCCATGCTGTATTGCGTATGATAAGGAAGATGTTAACGAACGATTCAATTTAGGGATGAAAAAAGGATTTACAAGCGAGCTTATAAGGCGTTATTTTCGTAGAAATGATGTGATATATCAAAATATTTTCGTTAAGAATCTTGTATTTGAGATTATGAGAAAAATAGGCTGTTAATGTTTCACGTGAAACATAATAAAAACCAGAGTTTTTACACTCTGGTTTTTTCATTTTAATAAATTTCATCGTTATGAAGATAAAATCTGTCATTCCTAACAACCATTTTATTTTTTTATTCTAACGTCAACCCATGTCATATCTACCCATTGTAAAGATGGACCATAGGCATATATTTCTATGTCTTTCATAAGATAATCATATTTTCTTTTGATACTTCTTTTTAATGTTCTTTCATATTCTTTATCATATACGTTCGTCATAATAACACTCCTTTATTTTAATTTCCCATAATCATTTTTAAGCTGTCTTAGTAGGATAAGCAAATATCCTACTAAAACTATTATTGTAAATACATCTTTAATCATCAAAATCACCTTTCTTTATGCCATCAAGTAAAACCTTTGCTGATTTTCTACATAAGCATTGTGTTAACTGATTGCCACGATATTCAACATAGCATATATCTTTTAATAAATAAATAACACAATCTTTGTTATCATTTATACAATTTATAAAATCATCATAAGAATCAAAATAATGATTTAACACTTTTATTGCTTTTATATACTCTTTTTTCATTTTAATACTCCTATCTTTACAAACTCAAAACAACTTCTTAAAATAAACATTGCCATTTCTTGTGCTATTTTATAATTCATTTTAGATAACTTTTTAATTTCTTCATGATATTCTTTTTTTAAAAAATCATCTATATTTATGCTTCTTTTTGGTATGTTTCTATTATATCTTAAAACAGAAAATAATTGTGAATAAGATGTATCGTAGCCTGTAATACAATACCAATTTAGACCAAACATACCACAATTATAATCTGGGTTACCTATAACACTAAATAAAATCTGTATATCTTCACCTTTACCAACCATAACAACTTCATATAAATCATTCTTACTTATTTCTTTATTCATTGCAATCACTCCATTTCATATTCTAATTTCATTTTGTCATACACTTTTTTAATTTTATTGTAATCTTTGCTTAAAATTCTTACTTCTGGAAGAGTCCCCAGAAACAACATAACTTCTGATATATTGCATGAGACATCAAAAGCAAAATCATTTAAAGCGATTCTAAATCTAAAGGACGTAATGCCTTTAGAATTATAATCTGGTTTACACCATGTAATTGTGAATCTTTCTGGTATAAAATCTAGAAGTAAATTATTCAGTTCCTTATAATTATTTTTCATACTTTTCACACTCCTTTTGAATAAAAATGCAATGAATTGCGTCAAATACTTCCTTAGCAAACTCTTGTGTAAATATATAATTCATCTTTTTAAATGTAATTGAATTATAATTAACACTCAAACTATATCTATGACTTTCTAAGTCATAATAAACGCAAATAGAAGCAATTGAACCACCACAACTAGCAATAGTACCATTTAACACTTCATCTGGCTTATAAAAATTAAAATAATTCAAATGTTTTTCCCCTGTGATTTCCTTTAAAATTTTTAATGATTCTGTTTTTCTCATAACTAACACTCCTTTTTATTTCTTTCTTTTTTATTTTATTATACACCTTTTTGTTTAACAAAGTCAATAGTTTAGATATATAATTTTCTTATTACCAGACGCTTCATCACAGTAAAGTATAACACTTTAATTCATTAAAGTCATACAGTGTACTACGTTAACAAGCTAAATTGTAACACTTTAGTTAGATACAGTGTCACACTTTAATTGAACACAGTGTAACACTGTACCAAGTTAAAGTGTGAAAATGGGGGATTAATTGAAATGTTACGAGATGTAATA
>UMEJ01001105.1_pt1 | contig 19331 bp, 20 predicted proteins | sample 1964731 | NCBI WGS metagenome assembly UMEJ01 (sample SAMEA4836018, study PRJEB28245) | human gut metagenome | biome: gut microbiome; material: fecal sample | place: Denmark | collected 2008 | reverse complement strand
GCGCTCTAGCCAAGCTGAGCCACACCCCGTAAGTGCTTTGCTGTTTCTCTATTTCCTCAACAGCAAGATTTATTATATAGAATCGTCCTTTAAATGTCAACAACTTTTTTCAACTTTTTTTATTTTTCTTGAACACTTTGTCGCAAATCCCCTGTTTATGCGGTTTCTGATCTTATATTTTTTTATTATCCTTTTTTATTTTTCTTAGACTTACTAAAAAAATCATAGGAAAAAGCCGCTAATTGTATCAAAAAAAGAACACCAAAAACAGGTGTTCTTTCTTCGTTTCAGTTTCCTATATGAAGCTTTCTTATTCTACTTCCTCGATGTCTTCTTCTTTCACATCCGTATCATCTTCTTCATCGAAGAAATCATCGTCAAAATCATCATCAAAGTCTTCATCAAAATCATCCATATAATCTGGTGTCAGATATTTATATACCGCAAATGCGATTCCTGCAACTGCTGCGATCGCTCCGATGATCGCTAACGCCCAAACGATTTTGTTATCTTCTTTTTCTTTTTTTGTTGCAATGATGTCTGAAACTTTTGCCATTTCTAAAAGATCACTTAATTTTTCCATGCCGCTCATTCCTTTCTTATGCGTTTTCTTTATTATATCACTTCTAACTATATTTTACTAACTTTTTCGTTCATTTTATTCGACTTTTTTTAGTTTTGCAAAGGATGCGAACATTTTTTTCACTCCTGCTTTCTCAAAGTCTACTGTTACCTCGTAATCACGGCCTCCAGAGACAATTTCAAGCACTTTTCCTTTTCCAAATTTTATATGTTTCACCATATCTCCAACATCATATGGTAAAGTATCCATTTTCGTTGAAGTAAATGATTTTGCTTGATATGGTTTTCTAAATCGATTACTGCGATTTGATGAAAACAATGCTTTATCTGGACGTTTTTCTTTGAAGTTGACCCCTGTGTCTAACTGTAATAGCTGTTCCGGAATCTCATCGATAAACCGTGAAACTTTATTAAACTGAGTTCTTCCTTGCATCATTCTTCGTTTTGCCGCACTTAAATAAAGCTTTTTCTTTGCTCTTGTGATTCCTACATAGCAAAGACGTCTTTCTTCTTCCATATCGTCATCATCTTCAGACATCACCGTCATATAACTTGGGAAGATTCCATCTTCCATACCACAAATAAATACGTATGGAAATTCCAGACCTTTTGCACTATGCAGTGTCATTAATACAACCCTGTTATCTGAATCTTCTAGATTATCAATATCTGCAACCAATGCGATCTCTTCTAATAATTCTGACAGACTCGCTTCTTCTGCTTCCTGTTCATATGTTACAACTTTATTTAAAAGCTCATTGATATTTTCAATTCTTCCTTCAGCTTCTTCCGTTTCTTCAGCTTTCAGATTCGCAATATATCCTGTTTCATCTGTAATACACTTAAATAATTCTTCCAGCGACCCTTCCTGCATCTTGCGTCTGAATTCACGGATCAGATCAGCAAATCCATTGATCTTTTTCTTTGCATTTCCCAATGTATCAATGCTATCCGCAGAAAAGCATGCATCTAAAAAACTAATATTATGCTCAACTGCATACACATTGATCTTCTCGATTGTTGCTGCACCGATCCCTCGTCTTGGAACATTGATGATCCTTCGCACTGCCAGATCATCCAGCCCATTATCAACAACTTTTAAGTAACTCAAAATATCTTTCACTTCTTTTCTCTGATAAAAGTTTGTGCCTCCCACAATACGGTATGGAATATTTTTGATCATAAAACTTTCTTCAAATACACGAGACTGCGCATTAGTACGATAAAGGATCGCCATATTTTTATAATCATAACCTTCTTTGGATAGATCTTCAATCTCATGAATGATCTTTCTTGCTTCTTCATATTCTGTTCCATACTGATGGAATTCGATCAGATCCCCTTCTTCGTTCTCAGTCCAAAGTTTCTTCGTTTTTCTTCCCTTATTGTGTTTGATCACCTCATTCGCTGCATTTAAGATATTCTTCGTGGAGCGATAATTCTGCTCAAGTTTGATCGTAACTGCTTCTGGAAATACATTTTCAAAGTTTAAGATGTTCTTTACATTCGCACCTCTGAATTTGTAAATAGACTGGTCATCGTCACCTACAACGCAGAGATTCTGATATTTTCTTGCAAGCATACTGACTAACTGGAACTGGATCGTATTTGTATCCTGATACTCGTCAACCATGATATAACGAAATCTCTCCTGATAATAATCAAGCACTTCTGGATGGAACTGAAATAATTCCACGGTCTTAAAGATCAGATCATCAAAATCCAGTGCATTATTTGCCTTTAACTGCTTCTGATATTCTTTATAGATCTGTGCGATCTTTTTCTTCTTAAAATCATACTGATGTCTTGTTTCGTACTCGGAAGGTGTCATAAATTCATCTTTGGCAGAAGAAATCTCATTGATGATCCTTCTCTCTGGCATCATCTTTGTATCAATCTTATACTGCTTGCAGATCTGTTTGATCAGGGATTTCTGATCATCTGCATCATAGATCGTGAAACTGTTTCCATAACCAAGCTTATCAATATGCCTTCTTAAGATTCTCACACAAGTTGAATGGAAAGTACTGACCCAGATATGCTCTGCTCCAAATCCGACCAGATCATCGACCCTCTCTCTCATTTCCTTCGCTGCTTTATTTGTAAATGTGATCGCCATAATATGATAAGGATTCACACCCTGATCCATCAGATAAGCAATCCTGTGCGTCAACACACGAGTCTTTCCAGACCCTGCACCAGCAAGAAGCAAAAGCGGCCCCTCCGTACAAAAAACGGCTTCCTGCTGCTGTTCATTTAATGTATCATAAATTCCCATAGATAAATTCCTTTCTCAAAGCTTAACTGCTATTATACCTTATCAAGCGAAGCGAGTCCAGTCCGTTGCACCTGATGTTTTTTCTCTTGTCATATGGTTTGAATAACCGTATAATATAGTCATAAGATAAGGAGAAATCATTATGGAATTTGAAAAACAACTCGAAGAATGGATGAAACTCGATTATGTGCTTCCAGAAGACCTTCCAAACATCGAATTGTATATGGATCAGGTCACTACTTTTTTAGAAGAACAGCTAAAGAATACGAAGCGTTTTGAAGAAGATAAGATATTTACAAAAACCATGATCAACAACTATACCAAAAACCATCTTCTTCCACCTTCTAATAAGAAGAAATATTCCAGGAATCACATGATTCTTTTAATTTATATTTATTATCTGAAGAATTTTTTATCAATTTCAGATATTAAGAATCTGTTAGACCCTTTAAATGAACATTTTGATGATCAGGACTCAAAGAATTCTTTTTATACGATTTATAATGAGATTTTCAAGCTGGAGCATGATCATAATACGGCGATCCGAGATTCGATCGCAGATGTATTTCATAAATCTGAGGCTACTTTTGCTGAATTAAAGGAGTCGAAGAAGAAAGAACAGCTGCAGCAATTTGCTTTTATTACACTTCTTGGATATGATATCTATCTAAGGAAACAGGTGATTGAGAAAATGATCGATGAACTCTATCAACCAGAGTCAAACAATAAAGCAGAAAAGAAAAAGAAGAAATAGGCATCTGCCTATTTCTTCATTCGTTTAAATACCATATCATAGCCATCACTTCCATAATTCAATGAACGATTCACTCGGCTGATGGTTGCCGTGGAAGCACCTGTCTTATCTGCAACTTCTAAGTATGTATGCTTATCATATAACATCGAAGCCACCTCAAATCTCTGAGCTAACGATTCTAATTCATTTACTGTACAAAGATCTTCAAAAAATGTAAAACATTCTTCTTCTGTCTCTAATGTCAGTACTGCCTGAAATAATCTTTTTGCCGCTTCTGTCTTGATTTTCTTGCTCATTAGCATTTACTCCCTTTCTGATCTTATAGTTCCACTATACTATATCAGAGTGTTAAAGTAAAGCAATATTTTCTTTATGCTTCTCCTACTGTTGTTTTCACAATACCAACTCTTTCAAGATATCCTCTTGTCTCAGATACAACATCTCCGTTCAACGCAAGCAGTGCTACAAGGTTCGGGAATGCCATTAATCCATTACAGATATCCGCAATAGTCCATACAGCACTAACTGTCATAAATGGTCCAATAAATACTGCTAAAATATAAAACCATTTGAACGCTGTGATAACGAATTTCTTTCCATTTACCAGGTATTCCAGACATCTTTCACTATAATATGCCCATCCAAGAATTGTTGTAAATGCAAAGAATACCAGACACATCATTAATACAAATGCTGATGCTTTTGCAGGGAATGGAAGTCCTAATGCAAATGCCTTTGTTGTGACTGCAACTCCTTCAAGTCCCATATCCCATGCACCTGTCATAACGATTGCAAGTCCTGTCATTGTACATACGATGATCGTATCAATAAATGTTCCTGTCATAGATACAAGTCCCTGACGTACTGGTTCATTTGTCTGAGCTGCTGCCGCTGCGATCGGCGCTGATCCAAGTCCTGCTTCGTTAGAGAAGATTCCTCTTGCAATACCTTTCTGCATTGCAACTGTCATAGCTCCGATTGCTCCACCTGCAACTGCTTTTAGTCCAAATGCTGACTGTACGATCTCAGCAAATGCTGCTGGTACCTGTGGTAAATGTGTGAATACAATGATCAGACAGACACCAATATATGTCACTGCCATAAATGGCACGATAACCTCTGATACCTTAGAGATTCTCTTGATTCCTCCAATGATAACAAGTCCTGCACAGATTGTTACGATAATTCCTGCTACAACAACGCTAATAGAATAATTCATTCCAAATAAGCTGATCGTATGTACATTGGATGGGTCAAAAAAGTTATTAACTGCTGATGTGATTCCATTTACCTGTGTAAATGTTCCGATTCCAAACAAACCTACCATTGTTCCAAATACACAGAATAATTTTGCAAGCCATTTAAAATTCTTACCCATTCCTTTTTCAATGTAATAGAATGGTCCGCCAAGTGCGTGACCATCTTCTGCGATCACTCTATACTTAACCGCTAACATTCCTTCAGCATATTTTGTTGCCATTCCAAAAAAGGCTGCAAGCCACATCCAGAATAATGCTCCTGGTCCACCTGCAACGATTGCTGTCGCACATCCTACGATATTACCAGTTCCGATCGTTGCTGAAAGTGCCGTACATAATGCACCAAAACTTGTAACTTCTCCTTCTCCATCATCTTCATTATGAAATACATAATGTAGTGCCTTTCCAAGATGTCTGATCTGTAGTCCTCGAAGCCTGACTGTCAATAAGATTCCTGTAAAAAGGATCAAGATGATGAGGGGCATCCCCCAAATAAAATTGTCGACGTTGTTTAGTACATCGTTTAGCGTGTTTAACATTTTTCATTCCTCCAAAAATAGATCTTTGCGAATGTAACCTTGAACAGCTTGATTTTTGCATATCTGAGTATACAAAAAAGAGCTGATTAAATCAGCTCTAAAGAGTATCGAATACATTGCTTATAAAGCTCTGTCCTTTTGCCTGAGAGATTAGTTTCCTAATAGAAACTGTACACCTTCGGCGCTCACTTATGAGACTCTCCAGAGTTCATTTCTTTTTGTTCATCAGAAAGAAATGCCTATGTTTATTTTTCTTATCCGCAATATTTACTTTATATGATGATTCTGATATTTGCAAGTATTTTTTTTAATAATCAGTCACTTTCAGCACACTATACAAAAACACTTGTCTTTCTATGGCATACATATGTAATATTTTCCATACAATATTTTTATCAGTTTCTTTGCTTTTTTCCTGCTGCTGTGTTAAACTGATTCAGATATGCTCAATGCGTATGGAAACATTAGTTAAAGGAGACAATTTATAATGAAGAAACACAAAAGAAGCACTTTCTCTGGAAAGCTTGGCTTTGTATTATCAGCTGCTGGTGCTTCCGTAGGGCTTGGAAACATCTGGAGATTTCCATATCTCGCTGCTAAATATGGCGGTGGAATCTTTTTACTTGTTTATATCATACTTGCACTGACCTTCGGTTACACCTTGATCATGGCGGAGACTTCTCTTGGACGCATGACAAGAAAAAGCCCTGTTGGAGCATTTGAAAGCTTTGGAAACTCACGTTTTATATCTATTGGTGGTTGGATCAATGCAACCATTCCGATCCTCATCGTTCCTTATTATTCTGTGATCGGTGGATGGGTGATCAAATACCTGATTGAATATTTTGCCGGACATAGTAAAACTTTAGCTGGCGATGCTTATTTTACGACATTTATTTCCAATGGGTGGTCTACAGAAATCTGTTTTATCATTTTTACATTATTTACACTTGGTATCATTTACGCCGGTGTACGAAATGGAATTGAGCGTGTATCAAAATTTATGATGCCGATCCTGATCGTTTTATCATTGATCATCGCTGTGTATTCTGTAACCAGACCAGGTGCTATTGAAGGGGTAAAATACTTTCTTGTGCCAAACTTTGATCATTTTTCATGGATGACCGTTGTATCTGCAATGGGACAGATGTTTTATTCTTTATCCATTGCAATGGGAATATTGATCACATTTGGTTCTTATATGAAGAAAGATACTTCCATTGAAAAATCTACAGAGAATGTTGAGATTTTTGATACTGCGATCGCGATCATGGCTGGACTTATGATCATTCCTGCTGTTTTTGCTTTCTCTGGCGGTAATGCCGAAACATTAAAGTCTGGACCTGCCTTAATGTTTATCACAATCCCGAAAGTTTTTGCAAACATGGGATTTGGAACTGCGATCGGTGTTGTATTTTTCTTATTAGTACTGTTTGCAGCTGTGACAAGTTCGATCGCACTGACAGAAAGTGCTGTTTCGACGTTCGAAGATGAACTACACTGGAGCCGTAAAAAATCAACTGTGTTCATGGGAATGGTTATGTTACTGCTTGGAACGCTTTCCTGCCTTGGGTATGGACCTCTTGCGAATTTTAAGATTCTTGGAATGCAATTTCTTGATTTCTTCGATTTCATAACAAACTCTGTGATGATGCCGATTGCCGCGATCGCAACCTGCCTTCTGGTATCAAAAGTTGTTGGAGTTGATAAAATAGAAGAAGAAATCAAAAAAGACGGACAGGCATTTCGCCGCAAGAAGATTTTCTGTTTTATGATCAAATATCTGTGCCCGCTTTTTGCAGCGATCATTTTGATCAGCTCAGTTGCAAATGCTTTTGGAATTATCACAATGTAATTTCATATATGTGTACTACTACAAAAAGGATGGCTGATTTCTCAGCCATCCTTTTTATATGATCATCCTTTAAAGATTATGCTTCATCAATTGCTTTTCCGATGTCATTTCTCTTATATTTGTTTGCAAAATCAATCCATTCTGTTGCTTTGTAAGCATTTGCTCTTGCAGCCTTTAGATTTTCTCCTTTTGCTACAACACCTAAGACACGTCCTCCATTTGTCACGATCTTATCACCATCAAACTTTGTTCCAGCGTGGAATACATAATATCCATCTTTGTCTTTGAATGTATCTAATCCTTTGATTTCGAATCCTTTATCGTATTTCTCTGGATATCCGTCAGATGCTAAAACAACGCATACTGCTGCATTATCTTCGAATTCCAATTCTACATCAGATAATTTTCCATCAATGCAGGCTTCCATCACGTCGATGATATCATTCTTCATTCTTGGAAGAACAACCTGTGCTTCTGGATCTCCAAAACGTGCATTGTATTCTAAGACTTTTGGTCCGTCTTCTGTGATCATCAATCCTGTAAATAAGATTCCTGTAAATGGTCTTCCCTCAGAAGCCATCGCATCGATCGTTGACTGATAGACATATTTTTCACAGAATGCTTCTACTTCATCATTGTAGAATGGACTTGGAGAGAATGTTCCCATTCCTCCTGTGTTAAGTCCCTGATCTCCATCTTTAGCACGTTTATGATCCTGTGCGGATGTCATACATTTGATCGTTTTTCCATCACAGAATGCCAGAACAGATACTTCTCTTCCTGTCATAAACTCTTCAATAACGATTTCATTACCAGCATCGCCAAACTGTTTGTCAAGCATTAATGTCTTAACACCTTCTTTAGCTTCTTCTAATGTGTTACAGATCAATACACCTTTTCCAAGTGCTAATCCATCCGCTTTTAATACGATTGGCATCTTAGCTGTTTCTAAATATTTGATAGCTTCATCTGGATCTGTAAAATTCTCATATGCAGCTGTTGGAATCTTATATTTCTTCATCAGATCTTTAGAAAATGCTTTGGAACCTTCGATGATCGCTGCATTCTTTCTTGGTCCAAAAACACGCAGTCCTTCTGATTCAAATGCATCGACAACACCACCAACTAATGGATCATCCATTCCAATGATCGTAAGATCAATTGCATTTTCTTTCGCAAATGCAACCAGTTTATCGAATTCCATTGCTTTGATATTTACACATTCCGCAAATTCAGCAATTCCTGCATTTCCTGGTGCACAATAAATCTTGTCTACTTTTGGGCTTTTAGCGACAGACCATGCGATCGCGTGTTCTCTTCCACCGCTTCCTACGATTAAAACTTTCATCTTTCATTTCCTTTCTTTCGTGATCTGAATGATTTATAGATAAATGACTTTTCCTTCTTCGACTTTGATCCTTCCATTAGCAATGTCATCAATGGCTTTCGGCATAATAACCCATTCTGCCTGCTCCATGATTCTTCGCTGAAGAACTTCTGGAGTATCTCCCTGTTTGATCTCTACTGCCTTCTGGGCAATGATCGGACCTGTATCCGTTCCTTCATCGACAAAATGAACGGTTGCTCCAGAAACTTTAACTCCCCTTGCCAAGGCTTTCTCATGAACCTTCAATCCATAATAGCCTGTTCCGCAAAATGATGGGATCAATGATGGGTGAATATTGATGATCCTGTTTTCAAATTCATGAATGATCTTCTCCGGAATCACAACCAAGCATCCCGCAAGAACGATCAGATCAATCTTACGGTCTACAAGCTCGTTATACAATGCTTCGTTAAATAAATCTCTTGTCTCAAAATCTTTGGGAGAAAGTGCAACTGCTTCGATATCATGTTTCTTCGCACGCTCAAGTGCATATGCATTCTTATTATTGCTGATCACAACATCAATCTTCGCATTTGTGATGCTTCCATTCTCGATTCCATCGATAATGGCCTGAAGGTTTGTTCCTCCTCCGGAAACAAGTACTGCCACCTTTAGCATAAAGTAACTCCTTTTTCTCCAGCTTCCATATGCCCTACGATATATGGTGTATCTCCTGCTGCTTTGATCGCTTCCATTGTTTTGTCAACATCTTCTTTATCAACCGCAACAACCATTCCAAGTCCCATATTGAATGTGTTGTACATCATCTCTTCTGCGATATCTCCTTCTTTGGCAAGAAGTTTAAAGATTGCTGGTACTTCATAGCTGTCTTTCTTCACAACTGCTTTCATTCCTTCTGGAAGCATACGTGGGATATTCTCATAGAATCCACCACCTGTGATATGACTGCATGCTTTAACTGTAACTCCTGCATCTTTCACACTCTTTAATGCTTTTACGTAGATTCTTGTCGGAGCAAGTAATGCTTCTCCTAATGTTTTTCCTAATTCATCATAATATGTATTTAAAGATTCTTTACTCATATCAAATACTTTTCTTACTAAAGAGAATCCGTTGCTGTGAACTCCTGTAGATGCCATACCGATCAAGACATCTCCATCTTTTAAGTTTTCTCCTGTGATCAGGTCTTTTCTGTCACATACACCAACTGCAAATCCTGCAAGGTCATAGTCTTCTTCTGGCATAAGTCCTGGATGTTCTGCTGTCTCTCCACCGATCAAGGCTGCATCTGACTGTACACATCCTTCTGCTACACCGCTTACGATCTCAGCGATCTTTTCAGGATAGTTTTTACCGCAGGCAATATAGTCTAAGAAGAACAGAGGTTCTCCTCCTGCACATGCAATATCATTTACACACATAGCAACTGCATCGATACCGATCGTATCATGTTTATCAAGGATCATTGCAAGTTTTACTTTTGTTCCACATCCATCAGTTCCTGAAAGTAAGACTGGATCATCCATATCTTTGATCTTCTTTAAAGAAAATGCTCCGGAAAATCCTCCTAATCCACCAAGTACCTCTTCTCTCATGGTTCTCTTTACGTGTTCTTTCATCAGTTCTACAGATTTGTATCCTGCTTCAATATCCACGCCTGCTTTCTTGTAATCCATTGTTACTTCTCCTCCTGATTATTTAAAATATTGATCAATACCATTTGCAATGCCGTCTACCATCTTCTTCTGTGTCTGCTTCTTCTGCATCTGTTTATCTTCGGTCTTATTTGTCATAAATCCCATCTCTATCAGTGCCACTGGAATCTTACTCCAGTTTGTTCCTGTAAGATCGTCACGTTTTGATAAACCACGTTTCTTGAATTTGGTTGACTTACAATAACTGTCCAGTATATTCTTTGAGAGTTTTTTACTCTTCTTGCTTAATTTTGCTACATAAGGATTCTGCTGTGATGGGTATAGCACAGAAGCACCACGAACATTCGCTGATGCTGCATCCGCATGCAGTCTGATACAGATATCAGCACCACTTTTATTTGCACGGATCGCTCTTTGCTTATTGCTAATGTTTACATTCTGTTTTCTTCTTATCATATACACATCATAACCGCGTTTCTTTAACTCTTTCTCAAGCTTTAATGCAATCTGCAGAGTTAATTTGGATTCTGGTACTTTCGTTTTGACTCCCTGCGTTCCGTATGCTACTTTGGGTTTACGCATCTTCGCGCTCGGTCCGATAGGTTCTGTCTTACTGTTTCCCTTTCCCTGGTGTCCTGCATCAATTGCAATCTTGTATGTCTTCTTTGTTTTTGCTGCACTTACTGGAAAACTTCCTGTAACTACAACCATACATACGCATAAAAACGCTGCAAGAATCTTCTTATTCATAATCTTTGTATCCAACTTTGTCAAGTTTCTCTGCTTTCTCTACAACTGACTGTTTCATCTCTTCGCTGTAAGCTTCTAATTTCTCAAGTAATTTCTCGTCTGATGTTGCAAGGATCTTCGCTGCAAGGATTCCTGCATTAAGTCCTCCATTGATCGCTACAGTCGCTACTGGTATTCCAGATGGCATCTGTACGATAGAATATAAAGAATCAACACCACCGAGGTCGGAAGTCTTCATCGGAATACCGATAACTGGCATTGGGAATAAAGCTGCACACATACCTGGAAGATGTGCTGCCTTTCCAGCACCTGCAATGATCACTTTCACTCCACGGTCCTTCGCACCTTTTGCCCACTCAAAGAAAATATCTGGTTCTCTGTGTGCGGAAATGATCGTCATCTCAAAATCGATCCCCATCTGATCTAAAAACTCTGCTGCTTTTTTCATGATAGGCATATCAGAATCGCTGCCCATTACAATTGCTACTTTTGCCATGTTCTTTCTCCTTATCTTATGAAATTAACAAAAACTTCCCTTTCAGGATTTTATCTTTCTTATCATTGTACTGATTTAACCGATTTCCGTCAATGGTTCATTTAATGTTTCTGTACCAGAAAGTACAAATTTACCATCTTTGATCAGTAAAATCTCATCTCCGCCAAGGGTGATCGCACAAATAGAATCCAGTTCTTCATATGGAATCGTAATATCTGTGTGACACTGGAAATACTCGCCTTCTTTGGAGCATTCATTATATTTTGCAACGATTTCTTTGCCGTCTGGATTGTGAACTTCAGTTTCTTCACAATGACTGTAGCAAGTATCTCCCACTGCAAAATGAGGTCCCATCTTCTCAACGATCAGGATTGGAAGCTGATATAAGATATCATATGTCTTCGCCATCACATATGCTGTTGTGTTTGTTCCGATTGCAAACTCGCCCATTGGGAGCGTATCTCTGTTATATAAGAGATTCTCTTTGATAAATGCCTTATTTTCTTCCTCTGTTTTAAAGTTTTTGCATGTATATTCAGAAATCATTCCATCTTTAAAAGTAATTTCAAGGTCAATGAATTTCAGATCATTTAAATAGACTTCTCCAACATGCAGTACTCCATTGGTCCCTGTTAATTTTGGTGAGGTAAACACTTCTCCAACTGGAATATTGACATCTGCAAGGCAGTTTTCAAAATTCGTTTCTTTGGATGGGTCATCCATCTCATGCATCGCTACGTATAGGTCGGTCTTATTCTTTCCTTTTCCTTTGACATGAACTTCCACTGCCTGATCCAGGGCATCGATCAAATGCTGCTGAATCTGTCTGTATTTGTCTTTATCCAATGTATTAACTTTCACGACTTCTTTAAAAATCTCTTCAAAGTTATCCCCGATCTCAGGAATTGGATATGCAATGATCGTAAAGCTCCTCTGCTCTGGTTTGATATACTGATTCATGATCTCAGACGCTTTGATCTGGAATTCTACAGAAAGCTCTTGCTGCTTCTTGCTTAATTTTAAATTCTCTTCTTTATTCTCTGGTAAAAAAGGTATTTCCCCAAATGTTTCCATGCAAGCTGGTCCAGCAAACACATACGCTTCATCTTTATAATGTTCATATGCATTATGATAACATTCTAATTTGTGCTTCATAAAACGATTATCAAAGAATATCGCCTGATCATATCTGTGATCATATTCATACTGTGGGTTTGGAGAAGATGAAACATAACCAATCTTATGAAGTCCTCGTGTTAAAACAGATACTCCACTTCTATAGATGATCGGTGCAAGCCCAATTTCTGAGAATAAACGAACTGCCTCTCTGACAACTGGTTCAAATCCGATCGTATAACGGATATTAACACTTCGTTTTGGACTCATATCAATGTTATTGATGATAAATCCTTCATGAAATCCATCAACATATGTTTTGGCCATTGCTGTGATCTCTTCTTGTGGCAATTTATTTAAAAACTTTAAAGTATCAATTTCATTTTCAGAAATATATTCTCCATATTGATACAAAATATCTGGATCACTGAGATCAGATTCCATCACGATCTTTGTTGCAAAATCAAGTTCTGGGTCTAACTGTTCTCTGATTCTGTACTCAAAAACATCCTCGCTGTAATCTCTCATATGATCAAAAACAATATGCTTGATCTTCTGCGGATGTTCTTCTCCTGACAAAAATAAATTGCTGATTTCCAAGAACAATTCATTGTTGATCACAAGGTCAAACAGTCTTCCTTCGATCGCATAGATAAATCCACTGCGCATCTCTGCATATAAAAATGCGAAAATCTGACCATACTCTTTTCCAAACTTTTCTGTACAAAATTCTGGATTCCCAAAACTATGTGCATATTGTTCCTGGCTGATTTCTTCATACCATATTCTATTCCACTGTTTTAACTGTTCTAATGTCCTCTCTTTGGTATCGTAAATCTCATTTACATATAATAAAAGGTCTGCCATTTTAGAAAAATATGAAGAAAATTCTCTTGTTTCTTCTACATCTTTTTTTAATTCTAACAGTGCGATCTTATTTAATTCATGTCTTTCTGATAACATTGTATTCAAGTCATCTCTTCCTTTCTTTACTTAGATCATTGCAATTATTCCAATCACAAAAATGATCACAGATACTGCCAGCACAATTCCGTTGCAAGTACATCCAATGATCTTCCATTTCATCACTGCTGCGGTATCTTTCATACTTTGTATTCCAAAATATAATCCTATAGCTGATACTACCAGCAAGATCCATCCTCCAGCTCCACTTAATGGACTGCTTGTTCCTCCTGTCTTTATGGAACCGAAAAGCAGCAGGTAATATCCAATGATCCCTGCTGCTCCTAAAATCACAGAAACAATTGATTCCCGTGAAATAATCTTGTCAGATGGACGATATGCAAATGTTTTTCTTTTGTTTCTCTTCATTTTGCCGCCCTCTTTCTGTTATATAAATCATATACTGCTACTACGACCCTGTATATCATATACCCGATCAATCCACCAACCGTATTCATCAGAAGATCATCTACATCAAATACCCCTACTTTCATGATCAATTGACTTGTCTCGATCACTAAACTAAAAAATGAAGTTGCAAACACTGCACGAAAAAATGCCTTTTTCTTATTGATCACGATCGGGATCATAAAACCAAATGGACTGAATGCAAAAATATTTCCAAACAGATTTGTGACCACTGCTTCGGTGGACAAAAGATGTCTGTACGTCCAGAACCTGTTGATTTCTTTGAATAAAACTAAGTTCACATGGGAGGTATCATATCCTGTATCCCTCCCATATCGTTCACTCAATAATACAAAATAAAATATACCTATGATATAAAGATAAAATATAACTTTTATTCCTCGTCTGGCTAACTTCTTTTTCTCAACCGTCACAAGAACCATCCTTAATGTTTTGCACCATACTGTTCATAGTATGCATCAATTGCTGCTTTTAATGTATCATCAATCACAACTTTTCCATTACATTCTTTGTTATATAAACATTCTACAACTTCTTCCATATCAACGATCGCTGCTGTATCAAATCCATATAATTCTTTCACTTCATCCAGTGCACATTTTTCTCCGCCTTTACCGATTTCCATACGGTTTAAGGATACCATTAATCCAACGATCTCTACGTTTGCTGCTCCTTTTACTTTTGGAACTGTCTCTTCCATGGATTTACCAGATGTTGTAACATCTTCGATCATGATCACGCGGTCACCGTCTTTTAATTCGCTTCCAAGGAAGTTTCCTTTATCTGCACCATGATCTTTTGCTTCCTTACGGTCAGAACAATAACGAACTTCTTTTCCATATAATTCGCTGTATGCGATCGCTGTTACAACTCCTAATGGAATTCCTTTGTATGCAGGTCCGAATAACACATCAAAATCATCTCCATAAGTACTATGGATTGCTTTTGCATAATATTCTCCAAGTCTCTTTAACTGAGATCCTGTCACATAAGCTCCTGCATTCATGAAAAATGGAGATTTTCTTCCACTCTTTAATGTAAATTCTCCAAATTTTAATACATCACTTTCTACCATAAATTCGATAAACTCTCTCTTATACTGTTCCATCTTCTATTTAAACCTCCATCTTATTCATTCTTTGCTAATTTGCGGTATTCGTCATGATAAAAACGAATCACATCTTTTCTTGTCACGATCCCGATAAATTTCTCCTGATCATCAATGACCGGAACAAAATTCTGATCTGTGATCACATCGACAAGATCATCCATATCTGTGCTGATCGTCACTGCCTGAATGTTTCTCTTTCTCTTTACATCCATAAGTTTGACTTTCTCAGCTTCTGATATATTCCAATGGCACATAGATTCCATGGCACGCAATACATCACCTTCTGTGATCGTTCCTGCGTATTTACCATCATCAGTTAATGTCGGCACTGCTGAATATCCATGATATTTTAGTTTTTCAAATGCCTGCCTTAAACTTTCATCGGCAGGGATATAGGCAACCTCACTTTTCGGAGTCAGGAAAAATAAAATATTCATACCCTCATCCTCCTTTTATTATCTATTTGACACATCCGATCAATTCGTTAATATCATTGATCTGATGTCTTTCCATGTAAGTTTTGATTCCATCAACCACTTCAAGTGTCGTTGCAGGATTGATAAAGTTTGCTGTTCCTACTGATACCGCTGTTGCACCAGCCATGATAAACTCTAATGCATCCTCAGCTGTTGAGATTCCACCCATACCGATAATTGGCACATCCACAGCGTTAGCAACCTGATATACCATACGGACAGCAACTGGTTTGATCGCTGGTCCGGACATCCCACCTGTCTTATTGGCAAGCACAAAATCTCTTCTTTCAATATCGATCTTCATTCCTGTTAATGTATTAATCAAAGAAAGAGCATCACTTCCTGCATCAACTGCAGCTTTTGCCATCTCTGTGATATCTGTGACATTCGGGCTTAACTTCATGATGATCGGCTGTTTTGCTTTTGCTTTCACTGCCTTCGTAATATCATATAACGCTTTGGGATCCTGTCCAAAAGCAATCCCGCCTTCTTTCACATTCGGACAAGATACATTGATCTCTAATAAATCTACTGGCTGGTCAGCAAGTCTTTCTACAACCTCGAGATAATCCTTTTCGGATTTTCCACAAACATTAACAATGATCGTTGCTCCGGCTTTCTTAAGATATGGAATATCTCGTTCAACAAACACATCGATCCCAGGATTCTGCAATCCGATCGCATTTAACATACCACCATATACCTCTGCAACTCTAGGCACAGAATTCCCCGGCCATGGAACATTAGCAACTCCTTTGGTTGTCACTGCTCCTAATTTGGAAAGGTCAACAAATTCACTGAATTCTTCTCCGGAACCAAATGTTCCTGATCCTGTTGTCACAGGGTTCTTCATTGTTACTCCGGCAATATCAACTGATAAATTCATTATAGTTCCACCTCCCTGGCGTCGAATACTGGTCCATCTTTGCAAACACGTTTGTTATGAACATGTGAATGGGAATCCACGTCTTTTGACTTGCAAACACAGGCTAAGCATGCACCGATTCCACATGCCATTCTCTCTTCCATGGAAATCTGTGCTTCGATCCCCATCTCTTCTGCATATGCTTTGATTCCTCGAAGCATTGGTGTTGGACCACATGCATAGATGATGCTTCCTTCCACGCCCTGCTCTTTGATCGCATCAATGACATTTCCCTTCGTTCCAAAAGATCCGTCTTCTGTAGAGATCACAACATCTCCAACTGCCTCAAATTCGTCTTTTAAGAACATATCACTGTCACGGTATCCTAAAACTGCTGTTTTGTCGCAATCTAACTGCTTCATTAATTCTAACATCGGAGGAATTCCGATTCCGCCACCGATTAAAATTGCTTTTTTGTCTTTCTGTGTAAATCCGTTTCCTAAAGGTCCTAAGATTTTGACCATCTCACCTTCTTTGTAATCGGATAATTCCTTCGTTCCATCTCCAACCGTACGATAGACGATCCTTAATGTCCCTGCTTCTTTATCGATCCCACAGATACTGATCGGTCTTGGAAGGATCTTACTCTTGTTATTCAGATAAACAGAAATAAACTGTCCTGCTTTTGCTTCTTTCGCAATCTCTTCTGCTTTCAATGTCATATCAAAGATTCCGTCTGATAAAGATGTATGACGAATGATCTCTGCCATTACCTGTTTCTTACTCATCTTGCAATTCTCCTTTATCTGGCTGTTTTCTTTACTCACAAAATAGGTGTTCTTTTATTTTACCCAGGCCTGTTTTAAATCTTCTTTCATATCGAGAACAGCCTGTCTTGATGCATCTGCGTAATTTTCTTCTCCAAACTGACTGTAAGCATCCTGTTTATATGCACAGATGATTCCTCTGGAAGAATTAATGATCGCACCTAATCCATCTTCGTTAAAGAATGGCGCAAGATCCTTTGCCTGACCACCCTGTGCTCCGTATCCTGGAACTAAGATGTATGATTTTGGCATGATCTTTCTTAATACTTCTCCCATCTTAGGATAAGTTGCTCCAACAACGGCACCGATATAGCTGTAAGAATCTCCCATCAGTTCTTCTCCCCAGGAAGCAACTTTCTCGGCTACCATCTCATATAACGGTTTTCCATCGATCTCCTGATCCTGGAATTCTCCGCTGGATGGGTTTGATGTCTTAACTAAGATGAACATTCCCTTCTTCTCTTCTTTACATACTTCCATAAATGGACGGATTCCATCACTTCCAAGATATGGATTAACTGTTACAAAATCTTCACAAAATCCGCTGTATGTCTTGCTTCCCACTGCAACCTTTCCTACATGACCGATCGCATAAGCTTTAGATGTTGATCCAATATCTCCACGTTTGATATCTCCGATGATCACAAGACCTTTGCTCTTTGCATATTCACATGTCTTATTAAATGCAACAAGTCCTGGAACTCCAAATTGTTCATACATAGCAATCTGTGGTTTAACTGCTGGAATCAGATCATAAGTTGCATCAATGATTCCTTTATTATACTGCCAGATTGCCTCTGCTGCTCCTTCTAAAGTCTCACCATATTCAGCAAATGCTGCTTTCTTAATATATTCTGGTACATAATCAAGCATTGGATCTAATCCAACAACAATAGGGGCATCTAATTTTTTAATATTGTTTACTAACTGATTGATCATCGAACTCTCCTTTATATCTTTCTTCTTATATTTCAAAAGATTATACCCTTTCTCATTTATTGATTAAGGTATATTCAATTTATCTTATCACAAAAAGGGAGTTTCGTCTACGAAACTCCCTAAAATCAATTTTAAATTTGTATTACAATTCTTTTGCAAAGGAAAAATCCTGCATAACTTCTATAACTCCTGGACGTTTTAAAAATTCTTCTTCATTTTCCTTGTCACAGATCACAACGATCTGTTCACATCCTGCATCATATGCATTTCGGATTCCAGAATTGGAATCTTCATAAATTCTAATGTCTTTCATATCAATGCCGATCACATCGGCTGCTTTATGAAACATTGCGATCTTATTCTCATATGTTCCATCATCATAAACGATATCTTCTGGCTTGATCCAGCGGTCCAGTCCAAAGGACTCAATAAAGAAATCAATATTTTCTTTGATTGATGCACTAGCAATCGTAAATGGAATATCTTTTTCTTTCAAATGATCAAAAAACTCACATACACCATCTACCAGATGAAATTTTTCCGTATCTTCTTTACAGAATTGACGATAATATTCTTCTTTTTTCTGAGAATATTTTTCTAATTCTTCTTTTGTTGCCTTCCCATCTGTAAAATATAAAATATTTTGTATATTTGGTGTTCCGTTTAGTTTCGTATGTAATTCCTCTAACGTGATTTCTTTTCCTCGTAAGATCTTAGAGATCTCATTCCACGCTTTCACATGTTTATCATTGTCAAAAAATAATGTTCCATTGAAATCAAAAATGATTCCCTGATATTCCATTTCTCATTCCTCCATTGCAATTTTACAGTTCTTTTGTCTTGCTTACTTCGCGATACCAATATGCAGATTTCTTTGGATAACGTTTTTGTGTCTCATAGTCTACATAAAACAATCCATAGTGCTTGTTATATCCATTCGTCCATGAAAACATATCCATCAGCGACCATACAAAATATCCTTTTACATTTGCCCCATCATAATATCTGATAAAACGGCTCTGGTAATAGTTGATTCCAAGATAATCATTGTAAGATGCAGCTTCTTTTAAGATCTCCATATCATCTTTG
>UMEJ01000020.1_pt1 | contig 19821 bp, 18 predicted proteins | sample 1964731 | NCBI WGS metagenome assembly UMEJ01 (sample SAMEA4836018, study PRJEB28245) | human gut metagenome | biome: gut microbiome; material: fecal sample | place: Denmark | collected 2008 | reverse complement strand
AAGCGTGTTGCTGTGAACGGAGTGAACAGTAACCATTTTAATGTTTGTCGCATCTTCTGAAAATATTACAGTGAAAAATCCCTCTTTTGATATCCATATTTCTTATCTTTCAGATGAAGCAGCCATACCAGAGCGCGGAGTTTCGTTTTCTCCTGAGCGTATCTGATAAAAACCATGAGTTCGTTTTCAGAAAACCAGCCGCATTTCTCCAGCTGTTCCATTCTCTCTGTGTCTTCTTTCTCTATCAGAAGCTCCATTGCAGAACGTATCCTGAGTTTCAGATATTTCTGTGCTTCCCGGAATTCTTCTGATTCTCCGGCGGGTATGTTCTGAAAATAAATTTCCAGTGCCTGCTCAAGCTTTTTGTCCTGCATGGTTTTGCTTCCCTTCTCTTTTCAATACAAATGTTTCCTCTTGTGTCACTATTCTCAATATAGCACAAAAAAACTTTTTTTTAAAGCTTAACCCGGTCAGTAATCTGCATCATTATGATTTTTCGTTACTGTTCACACACCACTATCCCGCGAGGTGTTTTGGCATAAATATGCCAAAATCCCGAGACATACAAGCCAAAATTCCATTGCCGCAGGCAATCTGGAATGAATTTTGGCTACGTTACTGAGAACGGAGTGAACAGTAACGATTTTTCATCTGCGGCGTTGTCATCAATCGCCGAGCCACCGCGCTTTTCTTATCCTGATATGAACTGTTCCTTTTATTCGTCTGTATTTTATGTTATAATCTCACCAGATTATCAATAAGGAGGTTATTACTCTTATGTCCAGAAAGAACCTTATCGTCGGTCAGTCCGGCGGTCCCACCACTGTTATCAACAGCAGCCTCTACGGAGTTGTATCCGAGGGAAGACGCCATCCGGAAACCATAGACCGCATCTATGGAATGATAAATGGAATCGAAGGATTTTTAAACAATACCATTCTTGATTTCTCAGAAGCACTTCCGGGAGAAAAACTAGATGGATTGAAATTTACTCCTGGAGCCTACCTTGGTTCCTGTCGTTATAAACTGCCTGAATCACTCGAAGACCCGGTTTATCCAAAATTGTTCGAAAAATTCAATGAAATGAATATCGGCTGGTTTTTCTATATTGGCGGAAATGATTCTATGGATACTGTAAGCAAGCTTTCACGCTATGCGGCGCAGATTGGCAGCGATATCCGCATTATCGGAGAGCCAAAGACTATCGATAACGATCTGGTTCATACTGATCACACTCCAGGTTACGGAAGTGCTTCCAGATATGTAGCTTCCACTGTCCGTGAAATCACTACTGATGCCAATGTTTATGAAAAAAAATCTGTAACCATCGTAGAAATCATGGGACGCCACGCCGGATGGCTCACTGCTGCATCAGCTCTTGCACGCAAATATGTAAATGACAATCCTCTTCTTATCTATCTTCCGGAAACTGCATTTGATCAGGAAGCTTTCCTTCATGCTGTAGAGAAATCCTTTGAGAAGAACTGCAATGTTGTTGTTTGTGTATCCGAAGGTATCCATGACGCATCCGGTACCTTTATCTGCGAATACGACAGTTCCGTAGGCACTGACACTTTTGGCCATAAAATGCTTGCAGGATGCGGTAAATATCTTGAAAATCTTGTTCGCAGCCGCCTTGGTGTCAAAGCACGTTCCGTAGAACTTAATGTCTGCCAGCGCTGCTCGGTTTCCATGATGTCTGCTATTGACCAAAAGGAGGCAATTTCTGCAGGTACTTTCGGTGTACAGGCAGCTTTAAACGGAGAAACAGGAAAAATGGTTTCGTTTATCCGTTTAAAAACCGCTGACGGCTCCTATTCAATGGAATGTAGCCTGGAGGATGTAAACGAAATCTGTAATGAGGAAAAAACTGTTCCTCAGGAATGGATCTGTAAAGATGGTTCCGATGTTACCGAAGACTTCATAAATTATGCTCGTCCACTGATCCAGGGTGCTGTAGATATCCCTTATGGAGAAGACGGACTTCCTGATTTTGTATATCGCAAATAGCATCTCGTATCAAATATTTATAGATTTATACAATAGAAAACAGTGCAGGATTATTTTCTGTTATACAAAAAAGTGTGCTTCCACATTTCCCTTGTGAACGCACACTTTTTTCTCTTATTTTCTCTTATAAGTCAAGCGGATATTCGCAATCCGCTTCGCTACTTATTGCTTTGCGCAACCCCTGCAAGGGACTTAGTTGATTCGGTTAAATTTTCTAAAAATATATACCGTTTTTCATTCTTTATTCCTCAAATTCCTTATGATCTTCTTCCAGCTTATGCTCGATTTCAACTTTTTTTTTCTCTTCCTCTTTCTTCTCATCCCGTGTTTTTGGAAGAATCACATTCAGTAATACAGCAATGATAGTTGCAAGAACAACCGGGGATTTGCCAAAGATAGTTGTTACCCATGTCGGGAAGCTTGCCAAAGCTGCCGTTGCCTGGGATACACCCATTCCCAGTGCCGCTGCAAGTCCTACGATAGATGAGTTACGGTAATCCATCTCCGCAGAGGCAACCAGCTTCATACCAGTCATTGCGATAGAGGCAAATACCGACACCGTCGCGCCACCCAGTACACACTGAGGAATCGTTGTCAGAATTGCTGAAAACTTCGGTACAAGACCAGCCACTCCAAGGATTGCAGCTGCCAGACCAAGCACCCATCGGTTGATAACTTTTGTGGTAGTGACAATACCTACATTCTGGCTATATGTAGCAGTTGGAAGTCCGCCAAGAAGTGCACCTACGACATTGGAAATACCATATCCTACAATTCCTCTCTGCAGTTCTTCATCTTTAGGAGTTCTGTCCATGGCCCCGATTGTAGTTGCGGAATAGTCACCGATTGCCTGAATAGAGTTGATTGCAAACAAGATTCCCAGTGCCACACAGGAAGACGGCTCAAACTGTACTCCGAAATGCATCAGAGATGGAAGCTGACAGACACCTGCCTCTCCGATACTTGAGAAATCAACCATTCCAAACATAATAGAAACCAGATATCCCACAATAATACCGATCAGAATAGAAGCCAGTTTCCAGATTCCTTTTCCAAAATGATTCAAAGCTGTAACCACGATCAGTGTAAAGAACGCAATTGCCCAGTTCTGCCAGGAACCATAATTCGGATTACTGGTACCGCCGGCCATATAATTGATGGCTGTCGGATACAGAGAAAGACCAATGGTAAATACAACCGTTCCGGTAATCAGTGGCGGGAAAAATATACGAATCTTCTTAACCAGCAAGCCCATGATAACTGCAACAATACCACCAACGATCTCCGCTCCCATGATAGCCGCAATCCCATACGATTCTGCTATCGCCTGCATACTCGGCACATAGGCAAAGCTGACACCCATGATAATTGGCAGACCGGAACCAATCGCAAATTTCGCCTTCCCGCCGATTGGAAACAGCTGAAGCAAAGTTGATAATGCTGCAATAACCAGTGCTGACTGAATCAGAATCACCTGATCTTCCCTGGAGAGTCCACCCGGAACTGCTCCAGAAACAATGATCGCCGGCGTCACACATCCTACGATCATAGCTACAACATGCTGCATGGCAAGCGGTAAAGCCTCACTCATGCGGGGGATTCCGTCAGTTTCAAAAATACTGCCTCTCTTCATAATAGCCTCCCAAATTCTTTTTTATATCTTAACACTTTTAGGCCTAAAAAACAATTAGATTACCTAACTATTTTTGGCCAAAAACTATACAAGATTTGTCTCGAGAATTTGGTTATTATTTTTTATCTTGTAGAACAAAAAATTCTCTGCCAGTGTGCCGAGACTAATGTGGCTGTATCACTATCTATCATAATCCATTTCTTTTAGACGTTAAAATGTTATCGCAAGAGAAACCGGTGTCTGCCTCCACCACAGTAATACAGTCAATCGGATATTCGCAATCCGCTTTCGCTACTTGCTCATAACCGAATAACTGCTCCGCAGTTTATCAGGAGGGGCTTGTACCCCTCCTGATACAAGCAAGTCCCACCCACTGCTTATTGCTTCTCGCAATTGAAGCAGGGGACTTACTTGATTCGGTTAATTAATAACCTCAAACGTATGATGCAAATCCAGTCTGCCATATCCCCACCCCGGATTAGGATACTCCATCTGTGTGTCTCGCTCAGCCCCTTTTTGCAGATAAAATTTCACACTGTTCCCTGAAGCATAAGGAATATTTTTCCTCACGATCGCCCACTCCAGCACTAGTGCTGCCGCCCCTGCAGTAATCGCAGCCGCCAGACTGCTCCCAGAAGCCTTTCCATAAGCCCCTCCCGGAAGCGGAATGATCAGTTCTACCCCCGGTGCAGCCAGATCCGGTGTCACCTGATTATTCGGCGTAAATCCTCTCCCTGCCTGAAAATACAGGCTATTATCCCGGTACTGATAAGCCGTTGCCGTAATGCTTCTGGTTGAGTCCCCCGGTGTAGTAACTGTATTATAGGGAGTAGATTCCAGAAAATACGTATCCTCTGAGATCAATCCCTGCACCGGAAGCCACATATGAAATCGGCTTGCTGCCCCCTTTTTCTTACTGACATTCATTTTCCATATCCCCGCCGCCGGATGGAAGAACCGAAAATAAATCAGCTGCTTTCCCGTCTGTCGTTCCATTCCCACATAATTTACCAGCACCTTCGTCTCCACAAAAACAAAACTCAATTCCTGCGTCCCCGCGCCAAGAGAACTGCTCACATACAGGTTTTCTCCTGCCGGTGACTGGATCGACACTGCATAATCGTCCGGAGGATTTCCCCAGAATTCCATAGTAAATCCCTGTTCCCCTTCTGAAATACGCAGTTCTGCCGTATCCTGATTTCGTACATCGTTTAGTTCTGCTGTATAATGATGCTGCGCAGCTCCTTCATTTCCTGCTGCCACAGAAACTGATACTTGCGAATCTTCATTGATATAATCCAGATATCTGCTCAGTTCACTGTCCCCGGTGTGTGCGCCCTGACTGCTGCCAAGCCCCAGACAGATGGAAACAGGCATCCCCATCTCCTTAGCCATCCTGACCGCAAAAGAAATCCCAATCATAATATCGTTCTCCTGATATACCTGTGCCTGAGGCGGATACTGATAAAACTCTCTCAGATAAGATTTTGCTTCTTTTAATTTCACCACTATGATCGTTGCTTTCGGTGCAGCCCCTGAGAAATTCTCTGCCGGAACAAAGTTTCCTGCCGCCAGCCCTGCGATTGCTGTACCATGCCCGTTCTCATCCACTGACGGCACGATTTCCCTGGGATTTTCAGACATTATCGCCCTGCTGATTTCCTCCCCTGTAAAAACTTTTCCATAAGGAACTCTTTCATCTTCATTTCCCAGGATCGTCTGATCCCAGATATAGGCAATCCTGCTTATATCCCCACTTCGAAAAATCGGATTCTCATAATCAATTCCTGAATCGATTACTGCAATAACCGTTCCCTCTCCCTGCAATTCCAGATACGGATGATTATGCAGCCGCGTAATCCCGGATGCATTCAGCGCATCCACGTCCATCAATGCATAACATTTCGGCAGTGACACATATGTATAAGAATTAATTTCCAGAGGGCCGATTTCATTTAACGGAACATATAGAATTCCAAATGTCTCATTGACCGGGAGAAATTCCGAATCTGGTCTGTTCGCATAATCTCCCCCGATATTCTGTCCCTGTCTCACAATAAAATCCCCGTACTGTTCATCCTGTGCCGGTGGTATTGACAGTTCAGGCTGAATGCCGGGGATCTCTTCCTGTTGTATCTGCATTTCAAAATCATCAGGTCCTAACATTTTTATCCTCCTGAGATTTTTTTATACATGATATGTGTGATATTTATTTTTTATGATAATTTCTGCTGTCTTTTTTATTTACTGTAGCAACGAACAGCACTATAATTCCAGCTATAGCCGTAAAAATACTGATAAACTGTGACGTAGAAAAACTTCCAACACTTCCTCTCTCGATATCTCCTCTGAAGAATTCAATGATAAACCTTCCTATACTATAGAAGATCAGATAACATGCCGCCACCTGTCCATCCGCTTTCTTATGTTTCGCCACATAAAGAAGAAGCAGAAAATGCACAAAATCCAGAATACTGGAATAAATCTGTGTCGGAATCAGTGGAATATTATTGGGTGCAAAATCCGAGCTGGTAAAAGTAACCGCCAGCGGACCGGAAGTTTCTTTTCCATAGCAGCATCCGGCAAGAAAACATCCGATCCTTCCAAACCCCTGCGCCAGTGCAATTGATGGCATCATCAGGTCAAAATATGCCAGAAATTTCAACTTCTTAATCCTGCAATACAGCCATCCTGCAAAAATTCCTCCGATGATTCCTCCGTAAACCACAAATCCATCTGAGCCGATAATCTGTCGTGGATTCTGGATAAATTCCTGCCAGTTTGTGATCCAGAACAGAATTTTTGCAGAAGCAAATCCTCCAATCGCACACCACACTACCAAATAAAAAATATGTTCATATGCAAGTTTCAACCTGCGTGCTCTCTGTTCCGCAACAAACCATGCTGCCAGAACACCTATTGCAATCATAAAGCCATAACCATAAACTGTCAGCGGGCCTATATGCAGTAACTCATTATGCATGCTTCAATTCCTTTCTCTCTTTATTCTCTCAATAATTCCGTGAATATAATTCTCCGTCAATATATCAATTAGCATAATCAGAAAACGATCCTATTCTTAAGACTCACTCGATTCGAGTCAATCGGATATTCGCAATCCGCTTTCGCTACTTGCTCGATTCGATTAAAAATAAGTGTTCAAAATCTCCAATAACTTCTCATTCGCCAGATCGTTAGCTTCATTTTCATGTGCCTCCTCCACATCAGCTTCTCCGCAGATATCCACACCAACAATCTCTCCGCCGGTCTTTTTTGCACATTCCAGCACTGTCTTTACACCAGAAAGTAAGGTTGTCAGCTTCATATCTCCCTGACTCCAGGTTGTCTGTGCATCATCCGGGCAAAGTACATCCTTATCAATCGAAATGTACAATGGCAGTGTTTCACAAAGTACTTCTGTCAGAAACCTGCTTATTTCCGCATCATTCATTTCCTGCAGTTTCTCTCGTGAAAGAAATATTACTTTTTCTTTCAGTTCCTCTTCTACCCGTTCATAGGCAGCTTCATCCGGTCCTATAAGAATCACATGCTCCAGATTCTTTAGTTCCTCAAGTGACGCCGCAATCCATCCTCCACAGGATAAAATCCCGCCAAAAGCCGGAGGCTGCATATCCGTATGATTATCATAGACCAGCAATGCAAAAGGCTTCTTTATCTTTGTCAGCCACAGCTTTGTCATATAGTGATAATTGCCGGAATCGATAAAATGAATTCCGGCAAACGAATGGTTTTCTGTTCTTTTATTGATTTCTGCGATTGCCTCATCATCGCAATAGCAGTTCGTTCCGCAGATATCCTTAGCATCAATCCAGGACACCTGCCTCTCTTTCCAGAATCTCTCTTCCTCATAGATTCCGGAAAAGTTCATCAGTACAATAGATGTCTGCTCTTTCATGTCCTACTCAGTCCTTCCATTCTTCCAGTGGTTCATCATGGTTTTTCAACATTTCCCTGATTTCTCTATTTGGACTTTCCACATCTGCATCCGCACTATACACTTTTTTATCCAGAATTACCTTCGCATCTGCTTCATCTGCGGTTTCTTCTGTTTCCAATTCCAGATTCGTTTCCGGTTCCTGACACTTCGCGTTATTTTCTGTCTGGTCTGAACCTTCCGTCTGAGCTGAGTCTTCTGCCTGATATGAGTCTTCTATTGAGTTTTCTGTTGAGTCTTCTGTCTGATACACTGTATTTATGTCTGATTCTGATGAATTCTCACTATTTCCTGTATATTCAGGATAAGATTCTGTATTACTTTCCTCACTGTCTGTTTCCGCAAGCTTCCCGGCATAATCTGCTGAATACGTACTGTCTGTTTCAACCGGCTCTGGTTTCTCCTGTTTCTTATCTTCTTTCGGTTTCTCATTACGAAGCTTCTCAGTTTTTCTCATTCCCAGTCGAAGCATAACAAGAAATACGATATCCACCGCTCCATCTGCTGTCAGAATAATTCCTGAGAATAAAATCATCTTTGTCACTGACATAAAAGAATAAAACAGCATGGAAATTCCCAGCGCGATGAAAATCAGACATCCGATAAAAAGAATCTTCCAGCGTCCTCTCTCCGCCTTTTTCAGCCTGTAGCTGCCTTTTATTTTCCAGATACTGTCAACCAGCACAAATGCTCCCAGTAAATATGGAAGGATTCTGATAACGATCTGCGGTGTAAAGAAGAGAAAAATTCCAAGCACTGTAACGATTACTCCCGTAAACAGATCTAATATGGTTGCCTTCTCTTTCTCAGCCGCATAAATAGCAATATGATAAACACCAGCTGCGATCATTACCAGTCCAAATACAATCTTACAAATGATATTTACTGTCTGATCCGGAATCAGAATCAGACACAGACCAAAAGCCAGATAAAAAACTGATGAGACAATCTCACCTTTCAAAAAATTTGAAATCTTTTTTCCCACGCCTATTTCCTCCTTACTGTAAAATTGTTACCGTTTACCACTTCATTCACAGCAACACAAAATTTGTATATTGTTCAGTATACCCTCTTTCTGCCCCTTCGTCCACAGACAAGTGAACGACTTTGTGTGAAATTTGTGAATTTTTCCTTGAAGTTTTTTGGGGGCGTATTATAATGGATTCGAACTATGTCGTAAAATGGGGAATTTCTCCATAAGAGCCCTTAAATTTCAAGGCTCTGGGAAGGATTTATTTTGAAAAAACAACCAACAAAAAAAATTTTATTTCTAATCCCTGCCGGTATCATACTAGCCGGTGCTGTCGTCTTTTTATGCACCAGCAACCAGGGGGATGATTCTGTCTGCAAAGAAAATGTGGCGCGGCTTCAGACACTGGAGACCGCAGATATCTCTCAGACAGAACAACAGCTTCAGGACTTAAAACAGGCAACCGGCAGTTCTTCAGGTTCTGATACCACTGCAGATGGTTCTACTGGCACCGTATTAAGCGATGTGGAAATCCGTCAGGTATTTGCAGGCAGTGTCATCATCGGTGACTCTATCACTGAATCAATTGTTGAATATGGATATCTCGATACTGATGTCGTGGTAAGCAAACGTGGCTTAAACGTACAGGCTGCCGATGATCAGATCAATACCGCGATCAACCTGAACCCGACTCATGTATTCATGGCTTTCGGTTCTAATGACCTCGAAATATATGGTTCTGATTCGTCCGGATTTATCGATGCCTACAGAACACAGATAAAGAAAATTCAGGCTGCACTACCAGATGTTCCTGTTTATATCAACTGTATTCTGCCTATCACAGATGAGGCAATCGCAGCAAACCCGAGTCTTGGCTATTACTCCGATTATAATGATGGACTTGTAAATCTCTGCCAGGAACTGGGATGTACCTTTATCGACAACACTTCCATTGTGGAAAACAGTTCGGAGAATCTGTATGAGCCGGATGGTGAACACGTAATTCAAACCTATTATCCTAAATGGCTGACTCATATGGCACAGATTGCGGGGTTACAGGCATGAAAAATTATTTACATATTTTTATCAAGGGCGGACTTGTACTCTTCCTTATTGTATATCTGACTATTCTCTACACTTCCGATAGCGCAAAGAATATACCAATGGACCAGATTGCACAGACTATGGAGCAGGATTCAGCCATTGTCTCACTGAATCAGGAGACTCGTGCAGATCTCAAACACTATTATCAGACGGATGACCGCGATATTGACGGTTACTTTTTCTACAAGGCAGCTTCACCTATGGCTGTCGAGGAAATCTGTATTATGAAGGCAAACGATAACGATCAGGCCGCTGCTCTGCTCGAAAGTGCTAATTCTCATCTTTCCAGCCAGAAACAGGTATTTGAAGGCTATGGCACAGACCAGATGGCACTTTTAAACAATGCAGTTGTCGGCAAAAAGGGAAATTATGTCTACTATATGTGTGGCGCAGATGCACAGAACTGGCGCCTGACATTTCTTTCCCTGATATAACATCCAGATTGGAGAAATTTTCATATGGTATTTAACAGTATCTTTTTTATATTCTGCTTTCTTCCGGTTTTTATGCTGATCTATTATCTGGTCCCGGGAAAGCTTCGCAATCTGCTGCTTTTTTTAGGCAGCCTGATCTTTTATGCATGGGGTGAGCCTGTATATGTGATCCTTATGTTGTTTTCCAGTGTCTTTAACTATTATATGGGAGCAGAACTGGAACGTTTATATTATGATGACAGGAAGCAAAAGATTAATCTGATTTTTTCTATCATTGTAAACCTGGGAATCCTGGTATTTTTTAAATATTATGGATTTCTGCTTAACACCATCGGAGGAATCACCGGTATCCATATTCCTCACCCGGAACTCTCGCTGCCGATAGGACTTTCTTTTTACACATTCCGTAACCTGTCCTATCTCTTTGATATTTATTTAAGCAAAGTCAATGCACAGCGAAACTTCCTGACTTTTGCAGTATACAGTACTATGTTTCCTTATACTTCTGCAGGTCCTATCGTGCGATATGCAGATATTGAGGAGCAGTTAGATAAACGCACTATTAATATTTCCAAATTTGGTACCGGTGCCGAGCTTTTTGTAAAAGGCCTTGCCAAGAAAGTTATCCTGGCAGACAATCTCTCCGCTTTGTACGCAGGAATCTGCAGTCATTCCCAGATGTCTGTATTCACTGCCTGGATTGGTATCCTTGCTTATACCATGCAGCTTTATTTTGACTTCAGCGGTTATTCAGATATGGCTATCGGTCTTGGAAAAATGTTAGGATTTGATTTTAACAAAAACTTTGATTACCCGTATATTTCAACCAGTGTATCCGAATTCTGGCGCCGTTGGCATATTTCTCTTGGAAGTTGGTTCCGGGATTATATTTATATTCCACTCGGGGGTAACCGTGTCTCCACATTGAAACATATCCGCAACATCCTTGTGGTATGGGCGCTTACCGGTCTGTGGCATGGTGCAAGCTGGAACTTTGTACTGTGGGGCGTATATTATGGACTCTTTCTTTTACTTGAAAAGTTTGTCCTTCAGAAATTCCTGGACAGAATGCCTTCATGGCTTCGCACTGTATACACCATGCTCGTAGTCATGATCGGATGGGTATTCTTCAGCCAGACTGATTTTGGTGCACTTGGACATTACCTTGGAACTATGTTCGGAATCGGAGCCGCAGGTTTTATCGACCGCACTGCTCTTTATTATCTCAAGACAGGCTTTATCCTTCTTCTGATCAGTATTCTTGCATGCCGTCCGACTCCTTACCAGCATTTTAAACGCCTGGTCAGACGCAGACCTACTGCAGCGGTAGTTATAAATCTTGTTTTATTTGCATTGTCCATTGCTTACATGGTTTATAACTCATACACACCATTTTTATATGCAAAATTTTAGAAGGAAAACAATATGAAAAAATCACTAAGAAATCATCGAATATTTTTCCATAGAATGGGGCTTTTGTTTCTGTTCATTCCTCTGGTCGTACTAATCATAAGTATCGTACTTCCTGACAGGGGCTTTTCCGAAAAAGAAAACCGCGTACTTTCCTCCCGGCCTCATTTAAACGGCAGTCAGATTGCTTCCGGTGGATTCGAGAAACAATTCGAAACTTATGAAAATGATCAGTTTCCGCTTCGCGATCTCTGGATTACTTTGAAAGCCGGAACTGACCGTTTAATGGGAAAAGTGGAAGCGAATGGTGTATATCTGGGAAAATCCGGATATCTTATGGAAGAGTTCAAAGCACCTGAACAGACACAGTATGATTCTACTGTAAAAGCAATGACGGACTTTGCCAAACGTCATTCTGATATGAAACAGTATGCACTTATCGCTCCAAACTCTGTAAACATTTTAAGCAATAAGCTTCCTGCTTTTGCTCCTGTGGAGGATCAGAATACCTGGCTGGACAGTCTGTCTGATTCTCTGACACAGGCCGGCATAACTTTCATCGATGTCCGAAATACTTTTAAAGACCACAAAATGGAAGATCTTTATTACCATACAGATCATCACTGGACCACTCAGGGTGCTTATTATGCCTATCTTCAGGCCGCTAAAGATATGGCAATCGATACTTCTTCTGACACCTACGATAAAGCACCGGTTACTCGTTCTTTCCAGGGAACATTATCTGCCAAAAGCGGTTTCCGCTCCGGTGAAAAAGATGAGATCGATGTATTTTTTCCGACAGGGGATAATGCACTTTCATCTGTCATCAATTATGTTGATGAACAGAAAAAAAGTGCCAGCTTCTATGATACATCGAAGCTTGACACCAGAGATAAATATGCTTTATTTTTTGGCGGTAATCACGCCCAGGTAAAAATCAGCACTCCTACGGAGACTGATAATACATTGCTGGTTCTCAAGGATTCCTATGCTAACAGCTTTGTCCCATTCCTTGCACAGCATTACCGCAAGATCGTAATGGTCGACCCTCGTTATTATTTCGGAAATCTGGAGCAGCTGATCCAGGTAGAAAATGTTCAGGAAATCTTGTATCTGTATAATGCAAATACATTCTTTGCAGATACCTCCCTGGAACTTGCATTATCTAATTAAAAAATCCCCACTGGAATCACAATGCCGAGGAAACCTTGGATTCCAGTGGGGATTTTTCACATTTACACACACTTTAAACACACACTTTTCACACATTTTGATAATAGGTCGGGTATATCAGCTGATCAGGCAGATAACGCTGTCTGTTGCATTCCCCGTTCCCAACTTATCTGTTTTTTACATCAGCTGTACCTTGATATGTATTATATCAGCTTTTATGCTAATTTGTGGTTTTGTGCAAATTCTTCAATTTATTTTGCAAAAGCGTCAATTATCTTTCAGCCCACTCTCTCCGAGAGTGTTTTTCCAGACATACTCCAGACTACAGATCAGTAAAATGGTCTATAAAGTAGTTATAATATGCATCCAGCATCTCTTTTCGTCCCCGAACACGAATTGGAACAATGCTGCCATCTTTCATTATAAAATTATCCTGCACATCCGCAACGTAATCCATATTCACCAGATAACTCTGATGGCAGTGCAGAAAACGTTTTTCATTGATCCTTTTCTCAATTTCTACCAGTTTATCTACTGTCACGATTTCTGAACCATCCGAGAGATGTAATGTAACATTGTGCTTATCACTGTCAATATATACGATATCATCTGTGTACGGATAGCGATACTGTCTCCTATTCTTAATCGCAACTCGTCTCTTCATATCTGTTTTAAGGATCATATTCAGAAGCTTCATCAGTTTTTCCTCTGAAAATGGCTTCAATAAATATCCTGAAGCCTGTACTTCATAACTCTCTATTGCATAATCAGGAGAAGCTGTCAGAAAAATGATCGGAACTTTGCACTGTAGCTGTCGCAGCTTTCTGGCAGTTTCCATTCCATTAAGCTTCTTCATATAAATATCAAGAAATAAAAGTTCCATATCAAGATAGCCCTCTTCCACATCAGCTACCAACGTCTCTCCAGAACCATATTCTATAATAGAAACTTCTTCATTTATTTCCTCAAAATACTGACACAAAATTTCTTTTAAAAGAAGTCTTTCAATCTCAACATCATCACAAATGACAATTGTCCGCATGTAATCCCTCCTTCCTGTATCAATATAAAAAGATAAAAATAAATGTCAGACTTCTGTTACACCTTAGAAATTCTGACATTTATATGTAAACAGTATAATTCAATTTTATTATATATGCAGAATCCTACGTATTCAAGTACTTTTTTAATTTATTTTTAAATTATCATCACTATTATTATATTGCTGTTCACATACTACTTGTTGTTTCTTATTTTTGTGCTATACTATATTCCACACATAGATTGATAGCATTTTAACCGAATCAAGTAAGTCCCCTGCTTCAATTGCGAAAAGAATAAGCAGTGGGTGGGGACTTACTTGTATCAGGAGGAGTGCAAGCTCCTTCTGATAAACTGCGAAGCAGTTATTCGGTTATGAGCAAGCAGCGAAGCGGATTGCGAATATCCGCTTGATCTGATGACCTTCGCATCATTATAAATATATTTCAACAGAAAGAGGTAATTATATGCGTCAGGAAAAATTTAAAATGGAACGTCAGGGATTGATAGAGATTGGTGATGAGATAGAAATTTCCGAATATCAGTCCTTTATGAATTACAGTTACATCATCGAACCAGCTGTAGCCATGTCCGGCTGCTATCCAAATGCTCAGCGCATCAAATCCCGCAAGGGAATCGTAAAAAATATTGAACATACACCAAGAGGTTTTATTGTCACTGCTGAATTTGACGAATGATATTTTTATATGTGATACCAAAAATCCCCCTGAAACTGTCGTATCCTTAATGAACAAATGGATACTGTTGTGCTACCAGAAATGCAATAAACCGTAACACTATAGTCTCAGGAGGACTCTTACTTATTCAGCCTCTTGTTGCTGTTTTTCCTCCTGACTTTTTTACTGATTCATTACTTATTATATTGACTCTTTTTTTCCCCCGTTATATACTGTCCGTAAATTCGAATCGAAAGATTCATTTTTCATCGATGTATACGTTTCCCGTTTTTATCATACAGCATAAACTTAACTTTAAGTCAAGCAAAAAAATTCTTTCAAAAAATAAAAAAAGAGGACTAGCTTTTATGGATATCAAAGACTCTGTTACTATCCGCACTGCCACAACAGCAGATGCACAGGCACTTTTAAATATTTATGCTCCTTATGTAGAGCATACCGCAATTACCTTTGAATATGACGTTCCTTCTGCAGAAGAATTTGCTTCCCGAATTGAATATACTTTGCAAAAATACCCTTATCTCGTAGCCGAGGAAAACAAAAGGCTGCTTGGTTACGCCTACGCCAGTCCTTTTCATGCCAGACCAGCATACGACTGGGCAGTAGAAACCTCCATTTATGTTAATCAGAATGTCAAACATCGAGGCATCGGCCGCAAGCTGCATGATGCACTTGAAAATGCTTTACGTGAACAGGGAATTTTAAATATGAATGCCTGTATCGCTTATCCTCCCAAGGAAGATGAATATCTGGATAAAAACAGCGTCGAGTTTCATCATCACATGGGCTACCGTCTTGTTGGAGAATTTTATAAGTGTGGCTACAAGTTCCACCGTTGGTATAATATGGTCTGGATGGAAAAGTTGATTGGAGAACATCTTTCCAATCAAAAAACACCAAATTGGCCAAACGCTTTATAATCAAAAATCAGGCATTGGACTCGTATTCTTTCCATGCCTGATTTCTAATTTATTTTCTTCTTTTTTTAACCGAATCAAGTAAGTCCCCTGCTTCAATTGCGAAGAGCAATAAGCAGTGGGTGGGGACTTACTTGTATCAGGAGGGGTACAAGCCCCTCCTGATACACTGCGAAGCAGTTATTCGGTTATGAGCAAGTAGCAAAAGCGGATTGCGAATATCCGATTGACTATGTATCTCAGGAATCGCTACATTTTCATAAGTGATCGGCTCATTGCTCCGCTCATCTTTTCTATTACATAAAAAAACTCAGATAATTTTTGTTATCTGAGACTTAATAGAGGTGCCACCCGGATTTGAACCGGGGATAGAGGTGTTGCAGACCCCGAAAAAAATCCTTGGAACCCGCTAAAACTCTAAGGTTTTCCAAACTGTCCACCCTATATCCACCCTAATTTTCATGTTGCTTTCATGCCATATCAGGTATTTTACTGTGCCAAATCTATGCCACTTAGCACCCCTATGGGCATATTATAAACATTTTAGTATCTTTCGTCTACAATTATTTTACTACAACTACAATATTATATGGAGGTTTATCGTGAATTATCAATTAGAATTAAAACAAATTGTGGATTTTCCACGCTGCCGGATTTACCGGGAATTTATACAAACCCTTATGAAAGACAGAAGCATCCGTACCAACGGAGGTTCCTGTCTTTTTTATTTTCTCATTTTATGTTCTTATGCAAATTACAGTTCCTCTTATCGGAACATCGAACACCTTACTTACAAAGTTGTTCCTGGAGAATGGATCTGTTCTCTTAAAGAACTACAGATTCACTTCCGCCAAAAATTCCAGCACCAGGTCATATCCATACTGGATACCCTGGTAGAGCAAAACCTTCTAACCTACTCACTACACGAAAAAAATAAGATTATCCAATACAAGATCAAAGACTGGCCAAAAGATAATACTGCCCTTTCCTATAATTACCCATGCAAAAAAGACATCGGGTTTTTCTTTTTTCCAATCGCAGATGTTCATAAACTAATCGGACTGGGAAAATGTTCGGAAATGGATGCTCTTTTGGATCTTTGGATTCATGCAGTCTATAATGATCCATCTGTGCAAGGCTCTGATGCCGGTCCGGTAGTATATTTTCGCAATCAGACTGGAAATCCCTTGTTCAGTTATCAGGAACTTGCCAGACGTTGGAAACAGTCGAAATCTTCTGTGTCCCGTCTGCTTAAAAAACTTGAAGATACCGACATGATCACACTGATTTCCTATTCCGGGAAACATGGCAGCATGGTATATCTACGTAATTATCTGTCCGTTATGTTTAATATCAGTGATGTCATGATTGATAAGGAGGAAATTGCCATGAAAATGCAACTGCCAATACATATACCCGAAGACACCTTGCCTGTTGAAAACAATTCTGAATGCGTTTCAGAATCTATTACTGACGAACAAATCATCGTTTCACAGGAAGGCTCCTGCGTTCCAAAATCACACATCAAAGCCATTGTTCGCAAAGTCGCTGAAATACTGGAAATACAAGGCATTTCTTGTTGTAGATGCCCCAAAACAAAGTATATATTATCTCCTCTATCAGCCTGCAAGGATAGTATATATCTATATTCACTACGTATTATCTGCCCCTGGGGGAAAGCAGCCTATCAGTTTGAGTTAAAACTAAAACCGGAAAATCACGCCGTCACCAACGTCCCAGGGCATACTCCGCCTCTGCAGCATACCTTACCTGCCTTCGCTGAAATCCCAGAAGTTCTGTTGAAAGGAGGGGTTGTATAATGTCAAAGAAAAATCACCACCCTGTTTCTGCTGAAGTAGAAAATAATCCGTTGTACCATGATACCTATAAGCTGCTCCGTTGTTACCGGGATTCTACTTATAGCCTGATGGTTGCTGTCCGGCAGGTAGAAATTCAGTTCCAACTGGAATACAACACCAGTGTAGACGAATTTCTGGATTCCATCTATGCTGCAGGAGCAGATCTGGGAGACAGCCAGATTGAAGAATGGGCAAAAAGCATTGCCCGCAGTAACAAAATGATAAAGCTGCTTCTCTCTTCTGTGGATCTGCTCCGGAAAAATCATAAACATGGGGAAGAATATTACTGGATATTATATTACGCCTTTCTGTCTCCCCATGAACTGAAAAACACAGAGGAAATCCTGGAAGAGTTGGAAAAGCACGTTCCCAGTATCTCCTACCGGACGTACTACCGAAGGAGGCAGGCTGCTATTAACGCTCTTAGCAGCATACTATGGGGATTTTCTGCAAAGGGGACACTGGAAACTTTAAATAAGTTTTTCCCAAAATAAAATCGACATTTTCCATATAGGCACTCATAATTGAAAAAAACAAAGGAGGGTGCCTATTATGGATCAATTATCAAATTTTATATCCGAATATCTCAAAACATGTGAAACAATAAAAAAATTAAATTCAAAAACCATCAAAGCATACCGTATAGATTTATCACAATTTCATACTGTTGATGGCAACTTTAGATGGCAATACAAAGACTTTGTTGCCTGTCTCTGAGTTACCCTGTATACTGTCATTAATACAGTAAAGAAAGGGATCCCAGAGCATCCTCCTGACAAGACGTATACTCTGGGATCATGGTTTTGAAACCATGATTATTATATCAGATTATTCCGTTTCGTACAATGAGGAAGACGATATTTTTAATTAAAAGCAGCGCCATATCCTACTGTCCAGTCTGTATGGAAGAACTCTCCTACAGGGATTCCTGCAAAAGGATCCTGCTACAGGAAGGGCATGAACGTCATGTCTGTATCATCCGCCGGATGAAATGCACGAAATGTGGGATCCTTCACCGGGAACTGCCGGATTTTCTTGTCCCATACAAACATTACACTGCTGAAGTCATATCCGGTGTCCTGGATGGGCAGGTTACTCCATATGATGAAGATTCTGCGGATTATCCCTGTGAGATGACTATGCACCGCTGGCATCACTGGCTGATGAAAAATACGTTAAGGATAGATGGTTATTTAAGGTCTGTCGGCCACCGTCTGCCGGGATTCAGTGAGGAACTGCTGATGTCCGGCGTGCCGCTGCTTGAAATGCTTCGCAGTTCCCTGTATAACTGGCTGGAAACGATACTGAGATTCATCTATGATTCCGGCGGTTTTCTTGTCCCGTGATACAGTTTTCCCTATGCACCGGCTTTGTTTTGCTGTCATTCATAAGATATGGTAAGTTCCTCTCAAAGGAGGAATAATGACCATGAATATAACAAAAGATAACCAATGGCGCGACGGGAAAGCCCTGGAACGCTACATGCTGATCGCACCATTACTGGAAGGCTCCCTTGATCCGGCAAAACGTCTCCAGATGAGGGAGGGCATCGCATCCAGGAACGGGATCTCCCTGCGGAGCCTGTACCGTTATGAAGCTGCTTTCAAAAAAGAGGGATTTTCCGGACTGAAACCGGCAGAGCGTCCGAAACAGCATTCCGCAAAGCTGCCGGATAACTTTAAGGAGATCCTGGAACAGGCAGTCCAGCTGAAAAGGGAAGTGCCGACACGGTCTGTAAACCAGATCATTTACATCCTGGAACTGGAAGGCTGGGCACCTGTGGGGACACTGAAACGCTCCACCATGCAGAGACATCTCTATAATGCCGGATTCGGACAGAAACAGATGCAGATGTACCGGGATGCCCGTAACAGTTCATCCAAACGTTTCTGTAAACCACACCGGATGATGCTGATACAGGGGGACATCAAATATGGGATCAAACTCCCCATTGGAAAAAATGGTGCAATGGTACAGACGTATCTGTCCTCAGCCATTGATGACCATTCCCGTTACGTACTCCATTCAAGGTTTTATGATAACCAGGAGGAATCCATCGTGGAAGATACTTTCCATAAAGCCATACTCAAGGCAGGAAAATTTGATGCCTGCTACTTTGATAACGGTTCACAGTACATTTCCAGACAGCTGAGGTTTTCCCTGTCCAGGCTTGGGATCACGATCCGTCATGCCCCTGTCCGGAGCGGGAAATCAAAAGGTAAGTGCGAAAAGTTTCATCAGATCGTAGATAGATTTCTGGCGGAAGTAAAAGTGCACAACATCCGGACACTGGAAGGACTGAACCGTCACTGGAGCAACTATCTGGAAGAATACTACCATACTTCCCCGCACGCAGGGATCCGGGAATACTATGAGAGTATGGGTGTGTCGGTGCCGGAAGGAGGGATCTCCCCGGTCCAGGAATGGAACCGGGATTCCAGACCGCTTACTTTTCTGGATGCTTCTGTGGTTGCGGAAGCCTTCCTGCACCATGAGGAACGTCTGGTGGACAAAGGTGCCTGCATCAGTTTTAGGGGAAAGAAGTTTGAGACCCGCCCTGCCCTGATCGGCTGCACCGTCGGGATCGCATATGATCCCATGGTGCCGGAAATCCTGA
>UMEJ01008471.1_pt1 | contig 20749 bp, 20 predicted proteins | sample 1964731 | NCBI WGS metagenome assembly UMEJ01 (sample SAMEA4836018, study PRJEB28245) | human gut metagenome | biome: gut microbiome; material: fecal sample | place: Denmark | collected 2008 | reverse complement strand
GATCGACGAAGGCATATTTCGGGCGTCTTAGAAATAAGATTGTGGTACGGAACTTCTTACGAATCGTCAAGACTTTCTTGCTCTCATAAGAATCTTTTCTCAAGCAAGAAAGACACGTAACTGCAGCGAATCGGAGCGATTTTTGCTCCGAGTATTAACATGGGGGGGAGCCAATTCTATGACAAGAAGCTCCCCCCATGTTATAATATCTCCATCATAACCTCGAAAGGAAGCTCATCATGCCATCATCCATCGTTCGTAAAGCCGTAGTCCCCGTCGCAGGCTTTGGTACGTCCTTTCTTCCTGAAACAAAGACGATGCCCAAGGCCATGCTGCCTATTGTCGATATTCCCGCCATCCAGTTTGTCATTGAAGAAATCACCAAAAGCGGCATCGAGGAAATCCTCCTCATCAGCGGCCACGCCAAACGCGCCGTCGAGGACCACTTTGATTCCTCCCCGGAACTGGAGGACCAGCTCTTCCAGTCCGGTAAGACCGCCCTTTTGAAAGAAATCCGCGATATCTCCAAAGTGAATTTTCACTACATCCGCCAAAAGCAGCAGCACGGCCTCGGTGACGCCATTTTGTGCGCCAAGGACTTCATCGACGGAGAGCCCTTCATCGTCGCCCTTCCTGACGATATCATCCTAAACGACGAAGAAACGGGCCTTTCCCAGCTCCTGCACCAGTTTGAAACTACCCAATCGACCATCCTTGGCTGCTGCAAGGTTGGGGCAGGGGATGTCTCCAAATACGGCATCGTTTCAGGTGAAAGGGATGAAACTCATTCCGACCTCATCCGCGTCCATGACATCACGGAAAAACCGGTTGCTGAAAATGCCCCCAGCCATCAGGCCGTCTTTGGGCGCTATATCATTACGCCTGACGTCTTTGATTACCTGGAACTCACGCCAAACGGCCTTAACGGACAGATCCAGCTGACCGATGCGCTGCGCGCCATGAGCCATAACGAGCCCATGTACGCCTACAACATGAAAGGCCACTTCTATAACGTGGGTGATAAAATGGGCTACCTCAAAGCCGTTGTCGACTATGGCCTGCGCCGCAAAGACCTGAAAGATGACTTTGCCGCTTATCTCAAGGACTTTGTCGCTAAAATGGAATAATGAACATAAGAGCTATGAAGCATGCTGCTTCATAGCTCTTTGGGTTTCTGCAATTGACCCTATCTTATATAACTTGTCTCTATCTATCAGAAAATATGATGATGGGAAAAGGAAGAAATACCCCTCAGCGTCCCCCATATAGGGACTTTTTATGATATAATATTCTAATATGATATCAACTTAATAAGTTGCAGTCACGTTACTCTTTAATCCCCATAAGAATGATTTTGTCATGGTGCCAGATACGTAAAAGAATGGGTTGTACCGGTTCGATGCGGGTCCCCGGCACCACTTTTATTGAATATGCATAGGGGGAACCCTTTAGAACTATAGATTTTCTATGAATATAATTTGAAGGAGACTTTTCATGTATGACTATCTGATTGTTGGTTCCGGCCTTTTTGGCAGCGTCTTTGCTCATGAAATGCATAAAAAAGGAAAATCCTGCCTTGTCCTCGAACGCCGTCCCCATGTTGGCGGTAATATTTACTGCGAAAACAAGGATGGCATCAATATCCATACCTATGGCGCCCACATTTTTCACACGTCGAACAAAAAAGTCTGGGACTACGTGAATCAGTTTGTCGAATTTAATAACTACGTCAATTCTCCCGTTGCAAACTATAAAGGCGAGCTCTATAATTTGCCCTTTAATATGAATACCTTTACAAAAATGTGGGGCGTTGTAACACCTAAGGAAGCGGCTGAAAAGATTGCCCAGCAGCGTGCTGAAGCAGGCATCACGGATCCAAAAAATCTCGAAGAACAGGCCATCTCCCTTATCGGGACGGACATCTATACGAAGCTCATTAAAGGCTATACGGAAAAACAGTGGGGACGGAGCTGCGGGGACGGAGCTGCACGGAGCTGCCAGCATTCATTATTAAACGCCTCCCCGTGCGCTATACTTTTGATAACAACTACTTCAACGATCGCTACCAGGGCATTCCCGTGGGCGGCTACAATAAGCTTATCAAAGGCCTTCTTGCTGGCATTGAAGTCCGTACCGGTGTGGATTATCTGAAGCACCGCGACGAATACGAAGATATGGCAAAAAGGATTGTCTATACCGGCCCCATTGACGAATACTTTGGTTACAAACTGGGCACCCTGGAATATCGCGGCCTGCGTTTTGAAACGGAACGCTTCGAAGAAGAAAATTACCAGGGTGTAGCCGTCATGAACTATACGGACCGCGAAACGCCGTGGACCCGCATCATCGAACATAAACACTTTGAATTTGGCACCCAGCCCGTAACCTATGTGACGAAGGAATATCCCGCAGATTGGCAGCCAGGTGAAGAAGCGTATTATCCGGTGAATAACGAAAAGAATCAGAAGCTGTATAAACAGTATAAAGAACTGGCCGAAAAAGAAGGCAAGGTTATCTTCGGAGGAAGACTTGCAGAATACAAGTACTACGACATGGATGATGTCATTGCTAGCGCATTAAAAGTTGTGAGTTTTGAGTCGGACGAAGGCGGGTCCGTTTCTATCGGACGGGCTCCTTTCTTATTGATACCTCTACCCTCATTTCCTTTTGCTGAAGCCTGAAATTGGGCATAAAATCCTGTTCTAAGCTCTCGACTACTTATTGATTAGAGGTGTGCTATCTTTATTCTTATAAATGTTTCTTTACTGATTTTCTGAAATAAACAAAAAAAGGCACATCAGATACTAGCCAAATATATAAACTTGATTGGATAGTCACCTAACATTAAAGATTTATGTAACTTTAATGATAAAAAATAGCAATTTTCCTGGAAAGACCGGCTTTGATTAGCAGTTTTTGATTCTAAAAAGACGTATCATTCTTTAGAAAAATCGCTATGTATTGTAAGTACAACTAAGAGTTTTACTCTGTTTGCTTTATGATTAATAGGACGTTACAGGCTAGCATGCAGAGTTATCTTGATTGTTATGAATGGACAACTGATCTATATATTTAAACCATTTAATTTAAAATCGTGTTACTCTGTAGAAGCTATTAGTAAAAATATTTGTCTAAAAGATAAACTATAGTTAGAGAGGTGAGGATATCATATGGAAAATCCAGTTAGAGTGTTACAAATATTAGGCGATTTTGCTGGAGGAGGAGTCGAAAGTGTAATTTTAAATTATTATAAAAATATTGATCGAAAAAAAATACAGTTTGATTTTATTGTTCATGATAATAGTTCAGAAGATATACTACCTGTGGTGAGTAAGATGGGAGCTAAAGTTTTTAAGGTACCTTCTTGCAAAAGGCATCTTATTAGTTACATGTTAAGCTTATATAGGATTATAAAAAATGAAAAATATCAAATTGTTCATTCTAATATGAGTACATTAAGTTTTTTCTCTCTTCTTGTAGCTAAGCTATGTGGAACTGAAATTAGAATTTTACATAATCATACTACATCTACGCCTGCAGAGAAAATCAATAATTGGCTTAAACTTATTTTAAGACCTCTAGCTTGTGCATGTGCTAATACTTATTGGGCCTGTAGTGAACATGCTGCTGATTGGATGTTTGGCAAAAAAGGGAAAATTAGGGCATCGGCTAAAATAGTAAATAATGCAATAAATCTCGTAAACTTTGCATTTAATAATCAAGCTAGAGTATTAATTAGAAATAAATATGGACTAGAGAACGATTTTGTAATTGGATTTGTAGGACGTCTTGTATATCAGAAAAACCCAATGTTTGCTTTAGAAGTTTATAATGAATTTCAGAGAAATATTAAAAATTCTAAATTATTGATCATTGGTGACGGTCCGTTATGTAATGAATTAAAAAAAACTGTTATGAACTTGGGATTAAATGATAAAGTTTTGTTTTTAGGAATTCAGCATAATGTTAATGATTTTTATAGTGCAATGGATGCATTTATTTTTCCATCAAGGTATGAGGGCTTTGGTATGGCGGCGTTGGAAGCACAAATTTCTGGCTTACAATGTTTATTAAGCACGAATGTTCCCAAGGAAGCAGTTGTGGTTCAGGATTGTGTTAAATATTTAGCAATTAAAAATATCCAATTATGGGTTAATGAGCTAATGAAGGATTTTAAGAAAAATAAAAATAGATCTATGACGATAAGAAATATTGAAATATTTAGACGTGCGGGCTTTGACATTAAAGAGGAGTCAAAAAAATTAGTTTCAAGTTATTACAATTTGATAGGACTTAAAAATGAATAGTATACCTAAAATTCAGGTTTTTTTATCAACATATAATGGCGAAAAATACATAAAAGAACAAATAATAAGCTTGATTTCACAAGAATGCGTTGAAGTATCGATCTTAGTTCGGGATGATGGATCAACTGACAATACGTGTAGAATACTAAGTGAATTATCTGAACAAGGTTTAATCAAATTTTATCCTGGTAAAAACGTTGGATATGCTAAAAGTTTTTTGGATTTAGTAAGACAAGAATGTTCAGCGGATTATTATGCTTTTTGTGATCAGGACGATGTTTGGCTGCCGGATAAGCTAATAAGCGCAGTAAAAAAAATAAAAAGAAATGGGATATCGTGCTCTGGTAAGCCTATACTTTATGCTTCTTCACTTCAAAGAGTTGATGAAAATTTGAAATTTCTAGAACTACAGAGTTTTAAAAATTTGAAATTAACTTTAGGAGCAGAATTCACTAGACATAGGTTAGCAGGTTGTACTTTTGTATTTAATGAAGAATTAAGAAATTTATTAAAAAAGTCTACTGATGATCTAATTTGTTCGCATGATCGATTGGCTACCATTTTAACTCTGGCGTGTGATGGGAAATTATTTTTTGATACTGTATCATATATTTTATTTAGACGACATGGTACGAATACATCTGTTGATGGAATAGGAATATTAAATAAAATAAAAAAAGATTTAAATCATTATTTTTCAGGGGGAAATGATGCTAGTAAACTAGCAGAAGTACTTCTGGATATTTATAAAGAAGATTTGAACAATAAGGCAATTTCTTTTCTAACCAAGGTAGCTAACTATAAGAATACTCCATTGAACACTATAAAGTTGTCTCTAAATAAGCAAATAGATTGCGGATTTTGGTTTTTTAATATCTATGTTAGAGCAATGATTTTAATACGTCTATTTTAATTAAAGGTGATAAATATGCTTGCAATAATTGGTCCATATCCTACGGAGCACAATGAAAAAGATGGAATGGTAAGAAGAGTTCAAAAGATAGATGATTCATTTAAAGGTATAAAAAGAATTTATTTAGATATTTCATTTAAAAGAATATCTTGTTCAAAAAGAAGAATTGACAATGATGTGACGGTTTATTGGATAAATTTTTTCATCTTTTTTTGGTTTGCATTATATCTTTGTTGTAAGGCTAAAGTCATTTATGTTCACTCAATTTATAACTCATTAAAGATTCTTCCTGTATACTTTTTTAATAAGACTATAATTACCGATATGCATGGTGTTGTTGTAGAAGAAATTAAACTGAATAAAAAACATAGCAGGTTTCTCATAGTGGGAGGTGTATTGATCTATAAATTTGTAGAATGGATTGCAGTAAAACATAGTAAAAGACTTGTTGCTGTCACTGAGACCATGAAGAGCTATTATGTAAAAAAATATAATATAATCAAGGATAAAATCAAAGTTATCCCAATTTTCGATAGTAATCAAGAATCAATTATAAATCGAAACAAGAATATTCCAGCTAGTTTTATCTATTCTGGTGGGATACAACCTTGGCAGTGCATTGATGAAACAATTAATTTTGTAGTAAAAACATCAGAGAAGTTTAAATGGACTATTTTAAGTGGGAATGAAAGATATTTTAAAAGCAGGTTGTCCGGCATAAAGTTTAAATATCCTATTACCATAAAAAGCGTATCTCCTTCGGAAGTTAAGAAATATTATCTAAGCAATAATTTCGGCATAATACTCAGAGAAGATAATATTGTTAATAGAGTTGCCTGCCCAACGAAATTAATTGAATATATACAATCTGGCTTGATTCCTATTGTATCTTCGCCTTATATAGGTGACTTTTATGATTTGGGTTATAAATATATTACGGTTGATGAGATAATACATAGGGATAAATATAATAAGAGTAAATTAAATGATATGGCAAGAGTTAATTATGGCGTATTACGCCATCTAAGGGATCAAACAACTGAAAACCTTAAGTGGCTTAATAATTTTATTAGGGATGGACTAAAAAAATGAAAAGAGTTTTAGTTTTTGGTCTTGGCGAAACTTTTGGAGGAGTAGAACAGTATTTTTTTTCAAGGTTAAATTATTTAACTGAACAGGCAATTGTGGATTTTGCATATCCCGTGGGAACTAAAATCTCATATAAAGACAAGTTCAAAAATTGGAATTGTCAAATCATTGAAATACCTAAATTGTCTAGGCCGCTTTCATATTTCTCCTGTATCAAGAAAATCATAAAGGCTAAACATTATGATATTGTGTATAGTAATCAGGCGTTTGCTAATGGATTACTGTATTTAGCGGTTAAACAAGCTGGAGCCAAATTAATTGTGCATGCGCATAATACATCGATAGCTATTAATGATTTCGCTAAAGAAGTTGTATTAAAATATTATCATTATCTAAGTCGTTTCTTGTTTACGGGCATTATCGATAGTAAATATGGATGCAGTAAAGAGGCGTATATTTGGATGTTTGGTGAGAGTAACCATGTAAGTATTAGGAAAAATGCTATAGATGCTATTTTATATCAGTATAATTTTGAAACCAGAGAAAAAATAAGAAAAAAATTTAAACTGCAAGGCAACCTGGTGTTTGGACATATTGGGAGATTTTCAATACAAAAGAATCATACTTTTTTAATTGATGTTTTTGGAGTCGTTCATCAGAAATATCCCGAAAGTAAACTGTTATTGATTGGGGATGGTGAATTAAAAGATAGTATTGTAGATAAAGTACAACGGTTAAACTTAAATGATTCAGTTTTATTTCTTGGGCAAAGAAATGATATTCCAGATATTTTACAGGCGATGGACTGTTTTGTACTTCCATCTTTATTTGAAGGACTTGGGATAGTTAGTATTGAAGCTCAAGCAGCAGGTTTACCATGCGCTTTATCTAATAACGTGCCTAAAGAAGTAAAAGTTATAAAATCTGTGAGATTTATTAGTTTGGCTGAATCTCTGGATTATTGGGCTAATGAACTATTACTTTTAGGGAATTTATCACGTATTAATTCATTTAAGCAAATAAAAGATGCTGGATATGACCTTAAAACAAGCATGATGAGCTTGTCTGATTTTTTTTCGTAGTCGGTTTTAACGAGGAGCGATAATGAAGTTTAATAAAGCAATCCAGATGATTGAAAAGAAACAGGTTATCACTTTTGATGTATTCGATACATTAATAAATCGTTTTGTAGATAGACCAGAAGACATTTTTAAATATGTCGAAAAAAGATTTGATCGTGACTATAAAAAACAGTCCTTTTTTTATTTAAATAGAATAAAGGCAGAGAAGAAAGCAAGAAAGCTGCATAAAAGTAAAGAAATTTGTTTATCTGATATTTATGAACAGCTTAGAGGAAAATATACGCCAGAGGAGTTAAACACTTTAAATTCTCTTGAAATTTGTACAGAAATTGAATTTTCAATTGGGAATCAAAAGATTATTAGCATGTTCAATTATGCGAAGGAAAAAGAAAAAGAGCTATATATTATATCAGACATGTATCTTCCCGCTAATGTTATTGAGGCAATGTTGAAGAAAAATGGGATTAGTGGCTATAAAAAAATATATGTATCAGGGACATATCGTAAGACAAAAAGTAGTGGAGAATTGTTTGCTGCCTTTTTGAAGGAACGTCATATTAAGCCAGCGGATATGATGCACATAGGTGATAATAAGCTGGCGGATTATAAAAGACCTAGGGAATATGGTATTGAGGCTTTTCTTATTAAAAATGACTCTAAAGTTAGACGATTAGAACATGTAAATAAATTAATCGATATAAAAAAATTGGACAAATTAGAATATAACCTTATAAATAATTATGTTGACCTTAAATTTACAGGCCTTTCAAATGATTTTACCCCTGCATATAAGGCCGGGTATCAGGCTTTTGGTCCATTTTTGTTTGGATACACTAAATGGCTTATTAAACAATGTAAAGATAACAATATTAATACAGTTTTATTTTGCTCAAGAGATGGTTATTTATTAAAGAAATGCTTTGATTCATTGTATTCTGAAGGCAGAATTCGTACGTTTTACTTTTATGGATCACGTAAGGCTATAGTTACTCCGAATTTTCAATATGACAATACCATAGTAGATATGTTGAATAGATACAAATCTATGCCTTTAAGCTTTGACTTCAACTTTATATGCGGGAAGGTAGGGATTCAGCGGGATAAAAAAAACTCGAACTTATTTAATAAATATAATGGGAAAATCTATACCAAGGACTCGTTACTTGATGTTGAAGGTATATTAGGGGAATATATACCGTTTATCCATCAACATTCAAAGGAACAGGGGACATTATTACTTGAATATTTAGACACTTTGTTAGGTAACAATAGTAATAATGTCGCACTAGTAGACATTGGTGGAAATCGTACTATTGAAAAAAATCTAAGAGCTTTTTTAAAAAAGAATATGCGAATAAATTGGAATCTGTTTTCTTTCTCACTTGAAATGTTAGATAGTGAATCGCCTCAATCAAAAGCTTATCTTTATTCACGAGATCATGATTGGTATCTTTGCCAGATGATTATGCCTTTTTACTATTTTTTAGAAATTATGTTGAATGCTCCCCATGGTTCAGTCAAAGGGTATTATAAGCGACAAAAGCAAATATATCCAATATTAGGACACTATGACTATGGAAATGATAAAACAGATGAGCAAAAAATAGTTGATTTACAAAAAGGTATATTACATTTTATTAACGATTTTTCAAATATAGGGAAAAATTACATGAACTTAAATGGAGCAACATGCTTTCAAAATATTTTTGAGTTTGGCATGTTTCCTTCCAGAAGTGATCTTGCCTATTGGAAGGACTTTGTGTTTAATGCAGATGAATTAATGCCCCTTGTGAGTAGTGCTAGTATCTCACATTATATTTATAATCCTGGGGATATACATAGAGATTATCAAAGGTCTTTGTGGAAAAGTGGATTCCTGGCTTTATTGCTGCAAACATCCAAATTTAATGGAATAATATATAAGATTAAGCATAAATTAAAAGCATAGTCTAAAAAAATCACGTATGATGTAAGGGGGGAATATATTGTTATTAATCAAGAAAGAGAACGAAAGTTTTTATGCTTTATTGTTAATGGTTTTTTCCACTTTGTGCTTTGCTAATATTCCTCTCTATTTGCGTAGTAATGTTTTAAGCAGTGGATATTCTGGAAAGCTAACTTGGTATCCATTAATTGCACTTGCATCTTATTATTTATATCAGTTGCATAAAGGTTATATACATCCCGAACGTTTAAAAATCACACCAGTAATATTTGTAAAATTTTTACTAACATATTTATCTGTAACATTATTAAGTACTTTTTTAGGGTTAATCATTTTTCCGTATGCGGATTTGTATGCGGGACATGGGACAAGTTCAGCATGGGTATACTATGTATCTCATTTTTTGACTTCTTTTAAAATGGATTTAACTCCAGCCGAAATTTTTAAAATTCAGATTATCTTACGCACAATAAAAGGTACTGTTTTATCGGCATTATATACTTGGGGATTTTCTTATGTATTGTATTATTTTATCAGCAAAAAAACCATTTTTTATTATAATTTATTGATAAAGGGAATACATATATCGCTCGGTTTTTTATTTAGTTATTCGTTTATAGAAATATTTTACTTGATGGGAAGCGATTATGCGGTCCGTTTAATTGCGGACATTACACCATTTTTTCATGCCATTGGAGAAAATGGTTCATGGTGGCCTCCTTTGTTTTTCCCCGATAGGTTACGTTCTATCTTTGCGGAACCTTCCTATTTAGGATTATATGCCGCTTTTATTATGCCGTTTTTGTGGGAACAATTCCTTGAGAAAAAAATATTAATTAATGGGAGTATTGTGTTTTTATTTAGTTTTATGATCTTTATGACACAATCTAGAACGGCAGTTCTGATATTTTTGGTAGAAGAAGTGCTTTTCATTCTTTTGGTTCTTTTTAGCCATAATAAGCAAATGCTACTAAAAGTTTCTTTCATGCTTGGTATTTCATTGCTTGCTTTTTCAACTACAATATTTTTTCCTTATGATTTATATAAAAAAAATGTCGCGGAAGTTAATTTACATTTTAATTCCAGGGCATCGAAGTATTTAAATGAAAATGTTTCATCTGTAGCTAAAACGGAAGTTGGACAAAAGAGTAATAATTCCAGATATTCTGTTTTAAAAGCAAATGTAGCACTGGGAATTGATTACCCAATCTTAGGCGTAGGTACTAATCTTAATAGTGCATATTTGCCGGATTATATTAATGATGATGCTTTAGTAAATAATATTGAAATTCAAAAATGGATAAAAGACATGAAGCAAAATGGCATGTTAGTTTCTGGTATTCCCAATATGGGGGAATATGTTACACGGTTTTCACAGAATGGTTTAGTAGGACTTACTATGTTCATGGTTCCTTGGATAACTATTTTATTAAAAATGCCAAAGAAGTTAGTAAAACTGAGATCTGATACAAAACATTTATTAAAAGTTGGGACAATATTTATCGCTTTTTTAGGTACGCTGATAGGTGGATGTGGAGATAATCTAACTATTTTATATACGCCTTGGATACTTTTATCTTTTGCATTTTCATTTACTTTTGAAAAATTGGAGGATTTATGAAAGGAATTGTCTTAGCAGGAGGGAGTGGCACTCGTCTTTATCCCCTTACAATGGTCACATCAAAACAGTTACTGCCGGTGTATGATAAACCGATGATTTATTATCCTTTATCAACGCTCATGCTGGCAGGTATTCGGGATATCCTGATTATCTCGACGCCCCAGGATTTACCTAATTTTGAGCGGCTTCTTGGCAATGGTTCTCGTTATGGTCTGCATCTGTCATATAAGGTGCAGCCTTCTCCCGATGGGCTTGCACAAGCTTTTATCCTTGGCGAGGAATTTATTGACGGCGATTCGTGTGCTATGATTTTGGGCGATAATATCTTCTATGGAGCGGGTCTTACGGCGCACCTTATCAAAGCTGCCAGCAAGACGACGGGCGCGACTGTCTTTGGCTATTATGTTGATGATCCGGATCGTTTTGGCGTCATCGAATTTGATGAAAGCGGCAAGGCCGTATCAATTGAAGAAAAGCCGCAGTATCCTAAGTCTAACTATGCTGTAACGGGTCTTTACTTTTATGGGAATAAGGTCTGCGAGTATGCAAAGCAAGTGAAACCATCGGCGCGCGGCGAACTTGAAATCACAGACCTTAATAAAATCTATCTTGAAAAGGGGCAACTGGATGTTGTTACCCTTGGCAGAGGCTACGCCTGGCTTGATACGGGAACTGTTGCGAGCCTCAGTGACGCGTCTAATTTTGTGAAAGCCGTTGAAACGCGTGCTGGTATCCAGATTGCGGCACTCGAAGATATTGCTTATGGAAAAGGCTGGATTACAAAAGATATCCTTCTTGAGAGCGCCCATAAGTATGGCAAGAGCCCCTATGGTCAGTATCTATTAAAAGTGGCCGAAGGAAGATTCCTTCGGGATAACTGAAAGGACGAGAAACGTGAAAATCATTGTAACAGGCGGCGCAGGATTCATTGGAAGTAATTTTATCTTCCATATGCTGAAGAGCCATCCTGAAGACAATATTATTTGTCTTGATAAACTTACTTATGCTGGGAACCTTTCTACACTGGCACCCATTATGGATAATGCACATTTTCGCTTTGTCCGTGCTGACATTTGTGACCGCAAGGCTGTAGATGCACTTTTTGAAGAAGAGCATCCTGATATGGTGGTGAACTTTGCCGCTGAATCCCATGTGGACCGTTCCATTGAAAATCCTCAGATTTTCCTTGAGACCAATATTATCGGTACGGCTGTCCTTATGGATGCCTGCCGTAAGTACGGAATTAAGCGCTATCATCAGGTATCTACGGACGAAGTATACGGAGATCTGCCCCTTGACCGTCCTGACCTATTTTTTACGGAAACAACTCCGATTCACACATCTAGTCCTTACAGCAGCTCCAAAGCATCTGCTGACCTGTTAGTATTGGCTTATTATAGAACCTATAGACTTCCTGTGACTATCAGTCGCTGTAGCAATAACTACGGGCCCTATCATTTTCCAGAAAAGCTGATTCCTCTTATGATCATTAACGCCCTCCATGACGAGCCGCTTCCGGTCTATGGGGATGGACAGAACGTGCGTGACTGGCTCTATGTGGAAGATCATTGCCGCGCTATTGACTTGATCTTGCAAAGGGGGAGAGTCGGTGAGGTCTACAATGTTGGTGGTCATAACGAAATGAAGAACATCGATATCGTAAAACTCATTTGCAAAGCTCTGGGTAAACCGGAAAGCCTGATTCACTTTGTGAGGGACCGTAAGGGACACGACCGTCGCTATGCCATCGATCCTACAAAAATCCATAACGAACTAGGCTGGCTCCCAGAAATAAAGTTTGCAGACGGAATTCAGAAGACCATCCAGTGGTACCTGGATAACGAAGACTGGTGGCAGCCTATAATATCTGGCGAATACAGAAATTATTATCAAATCATGTATGAAAAACCAATTTAGTGATTTATTGAAAGGAATGCCGACGTGAGAAAAAAAGCTGTATTAAGAAATATCTCGTACTCTTTTTTGGCTAATGGTATTTCTTTATTGATTTCAGTTTTTATGGTTTTAGTGGTTCCTAAATTTATCTCTGTATATGATTATGGCATTTGGCAATTATTTTTGTTCTATTTTACTTATTTAGGCTTTTTTCCATTGGGGTTAGTCGATGGAATATATTTACGATTTGCAGGGAAAAGTTTCAATGAATTAGACAATAAATTATTTGCGGGGCAGTATTATTTCCTGCTTGCTTGGCTTTTTTTTGTTTCATTTGTGCTCTGTGTGGCAGTGAATTTGCTGGTTGATGATCCTACGAAAAAAAATGTAATTATTGGTGCAGTTATTTTAATACCAATAGTTAATTTTAACAATTTATCAAATTTTATAATGCAAATTACGAACCAGATTAAGAATTATGCAAGATTGTTAATCATGGAACGAATATCACTTGCTATTGGCGTTTTTTTCTTTATTGTATATGGATATAGGCATTTTATTGATATGTATTATGCCAAAGTTATATCCATAGTGTTAGTTGGTCTGCTAAATATTTATTTCTGCAGGAAACTGTTAAAACCTAATTTTTACTCTTTGCCCCAAATATTGAATGAAGCTAAAGAAAATTGTCTTGTAGGAATCAAATTACTTTTTGCGAATATTGCCAGTATGTTAATAATAGGCATAATTAGATTTGGAATTTCGGAGGGGTGGGATGTAGCTACTTTTGGTAAAGTTTCATTGATAATGAGTATTTCTAGTTTTTTAATGGTTTGTATTGATTCAATTAGTATTGTCTTTTTTCCAATTTTGAAACATATTGAATTCAGAAGACTATCGGATTTATATAAGAAGATTAGGTGTGGTATTGATTTAGCGGGTTTTACATTTTTACTAGTATATTATCCAGCACACTTAATTTTATGCTGGTGGTTGCCACAATATAAAGAAAGTCTTTCTTTTATGGCTCTCTTATTCCCAATTTGTATTTTTGAATGCAAAGTAAGTCTTCTGATAAATACTTATTTAAAAAGCTTACGGAAGGAATACTTAATTTTAAAAATTAATTTTATAAGTTTAGTGATGAGTGGCATAGTTACATATATAGTTGTTCGACTTATCCATAACTTAACTCTTTCTGTTCTATCTATTACAGTTATTTATGCTTTTAGATGTATTTTAGCTGAGTTTTATGTTTCTGATATTCTAAAATTGAAGATTACAAAAGAAATATCTGCAGATGTATTCATGATTACAGTCTTTATGTTTGTGGGATGGTGCTTTAAAGATTTTTTAGGAATGTTGTTTTATGTTTTGGCCCTTTTGATTTATATTTATATTAATCGTAAAAATATATTGGGCTTTTATGACTTGATTAGGGTATGATGATTAAGGTGGAATAATGGATGAAAGTACTTGTTACTGGTGTAAATGGTCAGCTTGGTTATGATGTGATGAACGAGTTGGCCAGAAGACATTATCAAGGCATTGGAAGCGGTTCTTCTGCTTCTTACTGTGGACGACAGGATGTTTCTGCCGTTTGTTCTATGCCTTATATACAGATGGACATTATAGATAAAACGCAGGTGAATCAGGTGATGAAAGAGGTTCATCCGGATGCTGTTATTCACTGCGCAGCCTGGACGGCTGTTGATGCTGCGGAAGAAATGGAAAATATCCCCAAAGTCCGAGCTGTTAATGTAGATGGGACGCGTTATCTGGCTGAAGCTTGCAAAGCTGTCGGCGCTAAGATGCTCTATATCAGTACCGATTATGTTTATAATGGCAAAGGAACCACTCCATGGGACCCTGACTGTAAAGAATATGATCCGCTCAATGTGTATGGCCAGAGTAAGCTTGACGGAGAACTCACGGTATCTTCCCTGTTGGATAAGTACTTTATCGTCCGTATTTCTTGGGTCTTTGGAATTAATGGAAATAATTTCGTGAAAACCATGCTTAAGGTGGGGAAGACTCATAAGGAATTGCGTGTTGTCAATGACCAAATTGGAACCCCGACCTATACCCGAGATTTGTCTCATTTACTTGTAGACATGATTCAGACAGATAAGTATGGCTATTACCATGCCGCAAATGAAGGCGGATATATCAGTTGGTATGATTTTGCCTGTGAAATTTTTAAACAAGCAGGATTGTGTATAAAAGTAATTCCTGTGACTACGGTTCAGTATGGGTTATCTAAGGCCAAACGGCCATATAATAGCCGGCTTGATAAAGCAAAACTTACAGAACAAGGATTTAGATTGCTGCCAGTTTGGAAAGATGCGCTGAAACGGTATTTAAAAGAATTATCTGAAAGAGAGGATATATAAAATGGGGCAGATTCAAGTAGAAAAAAATGTTGGCGGTATTGAAGGATTATGTGTCATTACGCCAACCGTTCATGGTGACGAACGAGGATACTTCATGGAAACGTATAATCAAAAAGACATGGAAGAAGCAGGAATCAATGTAAATTTTGTTCAGGATAATCAGTCCATGTCTACAAAAGGTGTCCTGCGCGGACTCCATTTTCAAAAACAGTACCCTCAGTGCAAACTTGTCCGGGTAATTCGTGGAAGAGTTTTTGATGTAGCTGTGGATTTGCGTGCGCAGTCTAAAACCTATGGTAAATGGTATGGCGTAGAGCTTACGGAAGAAAACAAGAAACAGTTCCTTATTCCAGAAGGCTTTGCTCATGGATTCCTTGTTCTCTCAGACGTGGCAGAATTCTGTTACAAGGTTAATGATTTTTGGCATCCTGATGATGAAGGGGGACTTGCCTGGAATGATCCTGAAATTGGGATTGATTGGCCCGAAGTTGTAGGAGTATATCCTGGAAATGCGTCAGCTGAAGGTTATGCCCTGCAGAATGGTACAAAACTGATGTTAAGTGAAAAAGATCAGAAGTGGCTAGGATTAGATGAAACGTTTTCTTTTAAATAAAAATACCTTTATTTAAAATGTACTGAAGGCTACTTACTCGTCAAATTGCCTTAAGATGTGATAAGAGCTTAAAGAATTTTCATGTTATACATTTGTTCCATTCGGGTTATATATTTTATCTAATTTTTTATAAGCTTCGTCTGTGGATGCAGGAACCTCCGTAACTTGCGTGCTTGTTTGGGGAACTTTGAATTATAAATCAATGTTAAATTTCTTTTCCACGTTGTGGGAGGCAAATAGCCTTTTTAATTGTAAAGAGGTTCATCAAGTATCGACTGATAAAGTTTATGGTGATTTGCCCCTAACTGCTGCAGTATCTGGGTTCAAGGAGAATGACCTGCTTAGGCCGTCAAGTCCCTACAGCAGTTCAAAAGCTGCTGCTGATTTAGCCGTGCTGTCCTATTATCGTACGTATGGAATCCCTGTCACCATTAGCCGCAGTTCCAATAATTATGGCAGGTTTCAGCACCCAGAAAAACTCATCCCCAAAATGATGCAGCTTGCCCTCAAGAATAAACCACTTCCCCTATATGGCGATGGCAGTAATGTACGTGATTGGCTTTACGTTGATGATCATTGCCGGGCTATCGATATGATTCTCCAACATGGACGGGTAGGAGAAATCTATAACGTTGGGGCAGGGGAGGAACGCAGCAACCTCGAAATTGTTCATCTTATTTGTCGAATCTTGAATAAGCCAGAGAGTTTGATTCAGTTTGTGGAAGATAGGAAAGGGCACGATGTGCGCTATTCCCTGGATATTTCTAAGATCCGTAATGAATTGGGATGGAGTCCGGAGACAGCTTTTGATGTGGGGATGGCGGAGACGATTCAGTGGTATGAGGAAGAGTATGGAGAAAATGCCCTTTAGATTATAAAGATAGATTGTGTCAATAATCTTTCGCAAATTCATTTTCAGCCGTCGGTATACAGGGTTAACTGGCAGTGAACTGGTCATCTGCCTGGCATTGAAATTCAAGTTCAAACAGATGGTCCATATTCAGGTATCTCTTGGATCCCCAGTCTGTTGATGCTACATGGCGCAACCGGGCACAGACCAGCATCAGAGCGCTCTGGCCATCTGGAAAAGCTCCAATCGCCTTTGTACGGCGCTTGATTTCCCGATTGACTCGTTCCTTGGTATTGTTGGTTCGGATTCGATTCCAGTGTTCGCTAGGATAGTCCATATGTGTAAAGGTTTCTTCGATGCCTTCTTCCACTTTCTCGGCAGCCGCAGTTAGCTTCAATTCCCGAAGCTTCTCAGCAACCAGTGCAGCCTTTTCACGGGATGCGGCTTTACTTTCCTGAGAATGGATTGTCTTCAACATCATAGAGACTGTACGCATCTTTGTTCTGGGCGTGATGGTAAATACATTTCTGTAGAAGTGTACAGTACAGCGCTGATATCGCGCATCAGGGAAGACCTCAGGAATGCTTTCTAGCATGCCAAGGCACTTATCTCCAATGATGATGCGAATGCCTTTAAGGCCTCTTTCCTTGAGCCAGACGAAGAAGTTCTTCCAGTTTTCACGGTCTTCTTTCATGCCCTCGGCGGCACCCAGGATCTCTCGATAACCTTCATGATTCACGCCAATGGCTACGAGAATAGAAACGTTTTAAATCTCACCGCCCCAGCTTCGCTTTAGCTATACACCGTCAACGTAGACGTAGGGGTACTCCTCGAGAACGCCATTCTTCGATGTGTTCATAGGCTTTCTTGTTGAGACTACTGATGGTTCCCGGAGACACCTTGGTTCCCCAAAGAGCTTCTGTGATGTCCTCTACTCGGCGAACGGAAACACCGGCTAAGTACATCTCGATCAATGCCTCTTCAACGGAGCATTCACGACGCTTGTAACGCTCTATGATGGCAGTTTGGAACTGAATGCCCTTGAGCTTGGGAACCCTAAGAGTCACATCACCTGAAGTGGTTGAGGAGTTTCTCTCATAATGACCAGAGCGGTAGCCCTTTCGGTCACCGGAACGCTCATACTTTTCTGCGTTGACGAGTTTATCAGCCTCATGATCGAGCAGAGCATTAAGGGCCTCTTCGACGCTACTGCGTACTAGATCTTTGAGATTGTTCTTTATGAGATCATCATTTTGAGTTGTATAATGTTATCAGACATAGCTATAGCCTCCTCGGTGGGTTTTGTGTGGTAACTTAATTTTACCGACGGCAATGGACTATGTCTATTTTTATATGAAATTGAATTTGCGAAACTTATTATACGTTATCTTTCCTATCTACTCCTTTCGCTACTTCTATCCTTATATTTGAGTTTTAATTGATTTAATTTACGTCATTTTTCTGCACAGCTAACAGACCAGGAATTTCCGTACGGGAAAACTCCTGGTCTTAGAACATTGCTTATTTTTTTGTCGTGTCGGCAGATGGTCAAGTGAGCAATTTGACTCGTCTAAAATTAGCGAATTTTACCCGCCTCTGACATTCTACAAATTTACTTGTCTAGGGAATTTAATGACGCAACAGCGTATCACATGAATGCAAAGGGAAATCATCAGTACGCTGCAAACACGCATCACACAAGTCATCCAATATGATGGCATTTGCCACAAAGGCCGGAAAATCCAATCTAAATGATGAACGAGGAAGATTAACAGCGTATGGGCCCCTATAAATAATGTAAGGCGTCTTATAAATGTATTTTGTGCCAATGCCTTACATAAAGAACATATAGCAAAAGAACCACATACAGCTTCTAAAATAGATAAGGTTAAAAACGGATAATGACGTGTAGCCATTTCAATATAAATGTGGTAATGTAAACAGCCGACCCAAATAAGAATACTCAAGAAAAATAGAGGAATGGCGTATTTTTCAATTGATTCTTGATACTTCTTCCAGAGCATTCCCAAATAAATGAAGAGTATAACGACAAGGGTGACATCCATATTTTGTGGTAACCATTTTCCTTTACTACCAATGGCAATTCCCATGAGTCCAACAAAAGTCAATATGTATCCCATGTGCTTCCCTGGAAACATTAAATTTAGCCCATCTATAATCGTCTTGGCCCAAAAGAGAGAAAAAAGGAACCAAATAGCTCCAGCCCCCGGATGGGAATGAACCTTTACACCCGAGGCCCACCACAAGGCATCACCTGTGCGTCTTACTGTTTCCCATAATTGCTGTATGCCGTTGCCGTCTCCTAATATAAACGAAGCAAAAATTCCAATTATGGATACAATAATACAAGGTAAAAGGAGGTGTCTGCACCCTTTCCTTATATGACTATATAAGTCAGTTGCAGTATTTGCCATTTTATACGTATAACCAGATAGGAGAAAAAACAATGGCATATGAAAGGAAAAAATGATATTTCTTATATCACTGCCATATTTTACTGTATGGCCAATGATTACCAAAATAATAGCAACAGCTTTTGCTATATCTATCCATTCAATTCGACGTGAAGGAATTTCAAATATAGCTGTCTGTCTGTCTGTCGAATGATAGTATTTTCGTCGTTCATCTGTCAAACCCTTTCTTTGTAAAAATAATCAAAAACATGCTATCACATCGTATGATTAGGTCTCCCCCCATCTTAATCAGTTCATATAAATCAATATTTCTAACGCAAGACGCTTCCGTTATTGTACATGATAATGGGATACAATTCCACTGTATCCGCATAACAAACCCGTATCTAACTGGAGATTTCTGTAGTGCCCCATAAAGTTAAGCCTTGAGCTGTAACAAGATAAAAAGATATTAGTCCAAATTTTATGGAGTAATCACACTAGTCCAAATTTTGTGGTCCTCATAGTCACACGTTGTGTTCTAACATCCCTCGCAACAAAAACTCCTTCTCAAAATGAAAGCAGCACACATTCATTTTTAAGAAGGAGGAAAATCGCCAAGTACAGTGTTTATTAAAGAATGCTAATGATCACCCGTGACGCTATCAAAAACCTTCATCTCATACAGATTTCTTCACGAACTTGAAATTCCTTAAGCACTTCAATAATGTACTGCGGCAGCTTGAGCCGTGCCTTATGATTCCACAGCAACAAGCTGAGGACAAGCATCCCGCACTTTCTTCTTCAAATAAAGGTTCATCTCTCCGCACCCTTTCGTAAGGGAATTTACGATACAGCATCTTCATATTTTATAAAGAAACCAGTGTATTTGTTATAACCGATTTCATGTTCATGCTGAAGACGACCAATTTGTCTATGATGCATTCCGCTTTCTGCCATTTTACTCAAGATTTCAACTTATCAACTAAGATATCAATATCAGTTTCAGAATTTTGAATATATCCTAATTGTTTCCTTGTCTCTGCATGAACTGAATGCAACTTCTTAGCATTTTTCAGAGCATCCATTTGCTTATTCTTCAAGCATATTAAAGACATCTAAATTCGCTAAATTGCAATAACAAGTTGGACACTTTTTTAGCTCTGCTTAAGCCGCACCCAGACAATAGATTTTATCTAGTTCCTCTGAAAATATCTCCTCTGGACTATGGCAGCCGAGAATCTTTCGAGGAAGGCGTGTTGCACCACAGCTCAATTTCAAAGACGTCTTCTGCTGTGTAGGAATCCAATCCGCTTCCCTTTAGGGATAAAACGCCGGATAAGCCCGTTGTGGCACTCTACGGAGCCTTGGATGCGCATAGTATAGAGGGTCTCTGCAGTTTTTTCAAGGTTTGAAAGGTCGCAAACTCTGAACCATTGTCCGTCGTAATTGTTATGAAGAACGCTCCGAAGTATTCGCTGTATTTCATCCAAGAGCGTTTCGAAGGCAGCCATAACGCTTTTAGCGGATTTATCTGGCAGCTTAACAATCATGAACTCCCTGGCCTTACGTTCCAAAAGAGTAAGAAGGCCCTCATCTTGGCCGGACTTTGCGCCAATAACTAGA
>UMEJ01004373.1_pt1 | contig 23439 bp, 10 predicted proteins | sample 1964731 | NCBI WGS metagenome assembly UMEJ01 (sample SAMEA4836018, study PRJEB28245) | human gut metagenome | biome: gut microbiome; material: fecal sample | place: Denmark | collected 2008 | reverse complement strand
TTTGTAACCTGTGCCCGCCACACATACGATCCAAAGAATGGACTTTACCGCCATGCGACGGACGTGAGCCGCACCGAACGTTGGGCGGATCCCGTCACGGGGCAGTCCAAGCACACTTGGGGACGTGCGATGGGGTGGTATGCGATGGCTTTGGTTGATGCGCTGGAGTTTATTCCGAAGCATGAAGCCGGAAGAGATTCTCTGCTGGATATTTTGAATAATGTTGCCGTACAAGTGAGGAAACTTCAAGACCCGAAGACCGGAGGATGGTATCAGGTGATGGACAGAAGCGGGGATAAGGGGAATTATGTGGAATCTTCCTGCTCTGCTATGTTTATTTATTCCTTGTTCAAGGCGGTACGGCTGGGATATATTGATAAATCATATTTGAATGTGGCGCTGAAAGGCTATAAAGGTTTCCTGAATAATTTTATCGAAGTGGACAAGAATGGAGTGGTAACTGTCACGAAGGCTTGCGCGGTGGCAGGATTGGGAGGAAAAGTATACCGTTCAGGCGATTATGACTATTATATCAATGAAACGATTCGCAATAATGACCCGAAGGCGGTAGGTCCGTTCATAATGGCGAGTTTGGAATATGAACGTCTTTTGTCCTATGAGCAACAGCAAAAGCAAGACACGTTGGTTGTGTCACGTGATGGAACGGGTAAGTATCGTAATATCCAGGACGCTGTGGAGGCGGTACGCGCCTTTATGGATTATACGGTGACTATCTATATAAAGAAAGGGATATATAAAGAAAAGCTAGTGATTCCTTCGTGGGTGAAGAACGTGCAACTGGTAGGTGAAGATTCCGAAAAGACGATTATTACGTATGATGATCATGCCAATATCAATAAGATGGGAACATTCCGTACCTACACCGTGAAAGTGGAAGGCAGTGATATCACTTTCAAGGACTTGACGATTGAGAATAATGCCGCTCCTTTGGGGCAGGCAGTTGCCCTCCATACCGAAGGAGACCGGCTGATGTTTGTCGGCTGCCGCTTTCTTGGAAATCAAGATACCATTTATACAGGCTCGGAGGGTAGCCGTTTGCTGTTTACCAACTGCTATATAGAAGGTACTACTGATTTTATCTTCGGTCCTTCCACTGCACTTTTTGAGTATTGCGAGCTGCATAGCAAACGTGATTCGTATATCACTGCTGCTTCGACTCCTCAAAATGAAGAATTCGGCTATGTCTTTAAAAACTGCAAGCTGACGGCTGCTCCCGGAGTGAAAAAGGTCTATTTAGGCCGTCCTTGGCGTCCATATGCCGCTACGGCTTTTATTAATTGTGAGTTTGGCGGACATATCCGTCCCGAAGGTTGGCATAATTGGAAGAATCCGGAGAATGAGAGAACAGCCCGTTATGCGGAATTTGGAAACACAGGAGACGGTGCGGATACATCGGGACGTGTGGCATGGGGCAAACAGCTTACAAAGAAGGAAGCCTTGAGGTATACACCGGAGAATATTTTCAAAGAAAATAGCAATTGGTACCCTTACAAGTAAGAGAAATGGGGTAAACGGTCCTTTGCCGACTTGTTTCCACTTGTTTCGCCACAGCGAACTTTTTGTTTCACGGCATGAAACTTCGGTTTCATCGGCGTGAAACTGTAGTTTCACCGGTAAGAAACTCTAGTTTCATCAGTGAGAAACTTTCTGTTCGGCTGCTTGAAACTCTTTGCTTTGTACCGGCAAACACTTATCTTTACGGTGATAAGCACTTGGCTTCACGGTGATAGGTGATAGAGGAAAACGTTTTTTTGTATGTAGGAGAGTAGTATAATTAAAGTAAGATAAGTATGAAAATACAAGGAAATAAAATGATATGGCTGCTGGCGGCGGCTTTTATTCTTTTGTCTGCATTCCGTGCGGATAAACCTGTTGTCACTATCTTTATGATCGGTGATTCGACGATGGCAAATAAAAAGATGGATGGGGGAAATCCCGAAAGGGGATGGGGAATGGTGCTTCCCGGTTTCTTTTCCGAAGATGTACGGATAGACAATCATGCCGTCAACGGGCGCAGTTCTAAAAGCTTTATTTCTGAAGGACGTTGGGAAAAAGTGATTTCTAAAGTGAAGAAAGGAGATTATGTCTTTATTCAGTTCGGGCATAATGATGAAAAAATGGATTCTACCCGTCATACCGATCCGGGAACTACTTTCGACGATAACCTCCGTCGGTTTGTCAACGAAACCCGTGCGAAAGGTGGTATCCCCGTACTATTCAATTCCATCGTCCGTCGTAACTTTGTTCAGCCGAAAGACGCTTCTATTGCGAAAGACATCCGACGGATACCCGGTGCATCCAAAGAGCAGCCCAAAGAAGGAACCGTTCTGTTCGATACTCATGGGGCCTATCTGGATTCTCCCCGCAATGTTGCCAAAGAGTTGGGAGTGACCTTCATCGACTTGAATAAAATCACGCACGACTTGGTGCAGGGACTTGGTCCCGTAGAGTCGAAAAAGCTGTTCATGTTTGTAGAACCCAATCGGGTTCCGGCCTTTCCGAAGGGACGTGAGGACAATACTCATTTGAATATCTATGGGGCAAGAACCGTAGCGGGATTGGCGGTGAAAGCCATCGGCAAAGAGATTCCGGAATTGGCGAAATGTATCCGTCATTATGATTATGTGGTGGCTCAAGACGGCAGCGGTGATTTCTTCACTGTGCAGGAAGCCGTTAATGCTGTCCCCGACTTTCGCAAAAATGTACGTACCACAATCCTTGTCCGCAAAGGCACTTACAAAGAAAAGATAATCATCCCCGAAAGTAAGATTAATATCTCCCTGATTGGGGAAGATGGTACGATACTGACCAATGACGATTTCGCAAACAAGAAGAACGTATTCGGTGAGAACATGGGAACTTCCGGTTCGTCCAGCTGTTACATCTATGCTCCTGATTTTTATGCCGAGAATATCACCTTCGAGAACTCTGCAGGTCCCGTGGGGCAAGCAGTTGCCTGTTTTGTTTCTGCCGACCGTGCCTATTTTAAGAACTGTAGTTTTCTCGGCTTCCAGGATACACTCTATACATATGGCAAGCAAAGCCGCCAATATTATGAGGACTGCTACATCGAAGGAACGGTCGATTTTATTTTCGGCTGGTCTACGGCTGTCTTCAATCGTTGCCGCATTCACAGCAAGGGGGATGGCTACGTCACTGCCCCTTCTACCGATAAAGGAAAGAAGTACGGTTACGTTTTCTACGACTGTCGGCTGACGGCTGATGCGGAAGCTACAAAGGTCTATTTGTCACGTCCCTGGCGACCTTATGCACAGGCTGTATTTATTCGCTGCGAACTGGGTAAACATATTCTTCCTGTCGGCTGGAATAATTGGGGTAAGAAGGAAAACGAAAAGACAGTCTTTTATGCCGAATATGGCAGTAAGGGCGCAGGGGCCAATCCGCAAGCACGTGCGGCATTCTCCCGTCAGTTGAAAAATCTGAAAGGTTATGAGCCGGTAACAGTGCTGGCAGGAGACGATGGTTGGAATCCGGTGAGGGACGGAAACCGGTTGTTGGATGTGAAACGTTGATTATATCTCCCGATTCTGCAAAATAGCTGTTGAAGATAGCGCCAGAATGCAAGTATTTTTCTATCTTTACGGCACAGAATCGAGTGATATATGATAAAGAAAACCTTAATTTCCGTAATTCTATTGTTGGCTGTCGTATTCACGGCACATACACAGCAACATTGCTTCTTTACCCACTATTCTACAGAGGACGGATTGTCGCAGAACACAGTCATGAACATCCTTCAGGACCATAAAGACAATTTGTGGTTTGCTACTTGGGATGGTATCAACCGTTTTGACGGCTACACTTTCAAGACCTATAAGGCACGTCAGGGAGATTACATCAGTCTGACCAATAACAGGGTAGACCATATGTATGAGGATTGTTATGGTTTCCTCTGGCTGCTGACATACGACAACCGTGTCCATCGCTTCGATCCCAGAACGGAGACTTTCGAGCAAGTGCCCGCTGCGGGAGAAGAGGGAAGTACGTTCAATGTACATACCATTGAAGTAATGCCGAACGGGACTGTCTGGTTGCTGACCGACAATGACGGAGCGATCCGTATCCTGACCCATCCCGAAGAAAATAACCGCCTGACATGGGATATTTACTCCGGCAAGTCGGAATTGTTCCCTTCTTTCCATGTTTTTAAAGTCTATCAGGATAAAGCGGGAAACGATTGGCTGTTGACGGATAACGGATTGGGCTTGATTCGTCCGGGCACGCGGGAACCTGTTTCCTACTTTACGGAGACAAAAGGAAAGAACGGTGGCATGAACCAGGCTTTTTATGCGGCGCAGGAGAATGACGGACACATCCGTTTCGCTTCCGATCATGGACGCATCTGGTCTTATCGGAAAGAAGGTGGCGACTTTACATTGTTTGAACTGCCTACGAAGAGCCGCATCACCTCCATTCACGAAGTAGCTCCGGAGCAGACGGTGGTCACAACGGACTCGGATGGTTTCTTTACCTATCATCTGAAGACGAAAGCTGCCGTACATTATTCTTCTCTGACTTGCAAAGCGTTGCCCGACCGTCCGATTCTTTCGGCCTACGTAGACCGTTCTTCTGAAGTCTGGTTTGAACAGGAAGAACCGGGTGTCGTGGCTCATTTCAACCCGGCAACAGGAGTAGTCACCCGTGAACAGATTCTGATTGAATACAGTAATCCCGAACGTTCGCGTCCGGCTTTCCACATTTTTGAGGACGTGAACGGTTTCCTTTGGGTGCATCCATACGGTGGCGGTTTCTCTTTCTTCGACCGGCAAAAAGGGCGTCTGGTTCCTTTCTATAATGAATTGGGCAGTCACGACTGGCGTTTCTCCAATAAGATTCATTCGGCTTTTTCTGATAAACAAGGCAATCTATGGCTTTGTACGCACTCCAAAGGATTGGAAAAGGTGACGTATCGCAATGTTCCCTTTTCGATGATGATTCCTGTATTGCACGAGCATGAATCGCTGCATAACGAGGTGCGTGCTTTGTGCGAAGATAAGTTGGGTAACCTGTGGGTAGGAGTGAAAGACGGTATGCTCCGCCTGTATGATGTCCGCAGAACGTACAAAGGTTATCTGACGGAGAACGGTACTGTCTCTACCACCGGTACTCCGATGAGGGGAACCGCTTATTTCGTCATTCAGGATTCAAAAGGTATCATTTGGATTGCGACGAAAGGTGACGGACTGATCCGTGCCGAGTCCACCTCTCCGGACGGTATGTCCTACAGGCTGACCCGCTATCTTCATCAGGAGGATGATATGTACAGTTTGAGTGATAATAACGTGTATTGTGTGTACGAAGACCATCACGGGCGTATTTGGGTAGCTACTTTTGGCGGAGGTATCAATTATATCACGGAGGACAAGGACCGGAAGACTTTGTTTATCAATCATCGTAATAATCTGAAAGGTTATCCTATCGACCCTTGCTATAAGGCTCGCTTTATTACTTCCGACAATAACGGTCGCCTGTGGGTGGGAACTACTACGGGGGCTATCGCTTTCGACGAGAACTTTGAAAAACCGGAAGAGGTGGAGTTCCATCATTTCTCCCGTGTGCCGAACGATACGCAAAGTTTGAGCAACAATGACGTGCATTGGATTATCCCTACTCAAAATAAGGAACTTTATCTGGGAACATTTGGCGGCGGTCTCAACAAGCTGGTATCTATCGACAAAGACGGTCATGCTAAATTCGAGTCCTATTCGGTGCAGGATGGGCTTTCTTCGGATATTTTGCTTTCCATCCGCGAGGACCATAAACGGAATCTATGGATCAGTACTGAGAACGGGCTTTGCAAGTTCAGTCCGTCGGAAGAACGCTTCGAGAGTTTTGATGAACGCAGCATTACTTTTCCGGTGCGTTTCAGTGAGGCGGCCTCTACGCTGACTGCCAAAGGGAGTATGCTTTTCGGTGCCAGTGGCGGTGTCTTTATTTTCAATCCGGATTCTATCCACAAAAGCAGCTATGTTCCGTCTATCGTATTCTCCAAGTTGACGGTAGCCAATGAGAACGTCGTCCCCAGAGACGGCTCGTTGCTGAAAGTGGATATTGATGATACAGACCAGTTGGTGCTTTCGCATGACGAGAATATTTTTTCCATTCATTTTGCGGCATTGGACTACACCAATCCGCAGAATGTGCAGTATTCATATATTCTGGATGGTTTTGAAAAGCAGTGGACGTTTGCCGACAAGCAGCGGAGTGTGACTTATACGAACCTTCCGAAAGGGAAATATGTGCTCCGTGTCCGTTCTACCAACAGCGACGGGGTGTGGGTGGAGAACGAGCGTGCGTTGGATATAGTGATTCTTCCTTCGTTTTGGGAGACCCCTGTGGCGTATGTGATGTATGTACTTTTTGTTTTGATTATTATCCTCGTGGCTGTTTATATCCTGTTCACGATTTATCGGTTGAAGCATGAGGTGTCGGTAGAGCAGCAGATCTCGGATATTAAGTTGCGCTTCTTTACGAATATTTCCCACGAATTGCGTACGCCGCTTACGTTGATAGCCGGACCGGTGGAGCAGGTGCTGAAGAATGATAAATTGCCGGCCGACGCACGGGAGCAGTTGGTGGTGGTAGAAAGGAACACCAGTCGGATGCTTCGTCTCGTCAATCAGATATTGGACTTCCGCAAGATTCAGAACAAGAAGATGAAGATGCAGGTGCAGCGTGTGGATGTCGTGCCGTTCGTCCGTAAGGTGATGGATAACTTCGAGGCTGTCGCCGAAGAGCACCGGATTGATTTCTTGTTTGAGACGGAAAAGGAACATCTTTATCTTTGGGTGGATGCAGATAAGCTGGAAAAAATTGTGTTTAACTTGCTTTCCAATGCTTTTAAATATACGCCGAACGGGAAGATGATTACGATTTTTATCCGCGAGGATGAAGAAGTCGTTTCCATCGGTGTGCAGGATCAAGGTATCGGTATAGCCGAGAACAAGAAGAAATCGCTGTTTGTCCGTTTTGAGAATCTGGTGGATAAGAATCTTTTCAATCAGGCGAGCACAGGTATCGGGCTCTCGCTGGTGAAGGAACTCGTAGAGATGCATCAGGCTACTATCAGTGTTGACAGCCGTTTGGGAGAGGGCAGTTGTTTTAAAGTGGATTTCCTGAAAGGGAAAGGACATTACGATAAAGAGGTTGAGTTTATCCTCGAAGATACCGGCGCTCCGATGGAAATGGGACAGGTGGTGGATTTGGCCAATTCCTCCATTCAGTCCGAAAGGTTGGTTGCGGACGCAGAGGAGGTGGGGACCGCTTCTTCTGTGGAAGAAGAACAGGAAACGGAAGAGGAAAACGCTAAGGAACTGATGTTATTAGTGGAGGATAATCAAGAGTTGCGGGTATTTTTGCGTAGCATATTCGCTTCAAATTATCGGGTGGTGGAGGCTGCTGATGGTATGGAAGGATGGAGCAAGGCGTTGAAGTATGTACCGGATATTATTATCAGCGATGTCATGATGCCGGAGAAGGATGGTATCGAGATGACGCGTGAACTCCGGGCGGATATGACGACCAGCCATATACCAATTATCTTGTTGACGGCCAAGACTACGATCGAGAGTAAATTGGAGGGGTTGGAATATGGCGCGGATGATTACATAACGAAGCCTTTCAGTGCGACTTATTTGCAGGCGCGTGTGGAGAACTTGCTGTCGCAGCGAAAGAAGTTGCAGAGTTTCTATCGGGAGAATTTGCTGAATATACCGGTTGCGGACTCGAACGGTAGTTTGTCCGGTGTATCCACAACGTCCGAAACGGTTGTCGGGGGTACCTCCGAAGCACAAAAGAACGATGTGGACGGACAGGTGTCGGAGGTTCCGGTGATGTCTCCCAACGATCGTAAGTTTATGGATAAGTTGGTCGAACTGATGGAAAAGAATATGGATAACGGAGAATTGGTTGTCGATGATCTGGTCAGTGAACTGGCAGTCAGCCGTTCGGTATTCTTTAAGAAACTGAAGACCTTGACGGGACTGGCGCCTATTGAGTTTATAAAGGAGATGCGTATGAAGCGTGCCGTGCAGTTGATAGAGACGGGGGAGTTTAATATGACGCAGATTTCGTATATGGTGGGTATTAATGATCCGCGATATTTCAGCAAGTGTTTCAAAGCGCAAGTGGGGATGACACCGACTGAATATAGGGATAAGAAACTGGAAAAATAGGATTTGTTTAAATGCGGATTAACGTGAATTAACGCGGATTTTCGCAAAGATAAACTCTTTATCTGAAGTCTGATCTGCGAAAATCCGCGTTAATCCTGCGTTTTATCCGATTGTGGTATCGCGGAATTTACTTTTGAGGAAACAAGTGATTGACCAGGCTGTTCATGTAGACTTCCAGATTGGTGTATTCTTTGCTAAGTCCATAAACCGCCCCGTCAGCAGGATCATTCGGATTCAATCCGTTCTTTTTCTCCCATTCGTCAGGCATACCGTCACCGTCTGTGTCGGCAGGTGCGGTGGTTGTTTTATATTCTGGCCATCCGCCTACATCTTTCGGTTGGTCGATCATTCCGTTGGTGCTGCCATGAGAACCTTCGTAAGTATACTTCCCTTTCTTTGTTTCTTCCACGATGCGTTGGTCTACCGCGTCGCGGCGATAAGAAGCTCCGGCAAATTCGAGAACATCCTTGTACGCTTTCTTGGCAGGTTGCAATGAGGCGTGTTCGGCTATATCAAATATTTTGGAAGAGAGAACCTCGTCTTCGGGTGCGAATTCCTTTTTGATAACCAATCCGTAAGCATTGTCCCGGTTCACTTTGTAGAGAGCTTCCTTTTGTTTGTCTGTCAGGCTGGAACAGGTAGGATCCATGTAGTTGCCGTCAAAATAGAACACTCCGTGAACTCCGGCTTTATTATTGTTCTTTCCGTCATCGGCGTATGCGGTGAACAGGCGTTTGTAAGAACCTTTGGTGGCACTGAAAGGTCCCGGCTTGTAGTAGTTGTTGATGAAATTGTACGAACCGCCTTCTCCTGCGTATGCTCCGTCACTGCCGTAATTGTATATTACGTTATTGAACAGGTCTACCTTTTCTTCTTCCGGCTTGCCGGTATAACGGCTTCCGCAGAGACGCGGTGTGCGGTTGGTGTGGTGTGCTAGCAGATTGTGGTGGAAAGAAGCTCCTTGACCGCCCCATATACCTCCGTAGCCGTGTGCTCCTTTTTCATGGATGGAGTTGGCAAGGCTTTCGCTGATGATACACCATTGGAGGGTGAAGTTACGGTTGTCATAGAATGTGGCGCATTCGTCCGTGCTCCAACTCATGGAGCAGTGGTCGATGATGATATTCTGATGCGCTTTTGTTCCGTTCATGGCATCGTCACCTTTTTGCTTGATGTCAACTCCCATACGCGAACGGATAAAACGGACAATCACGTTGTCCGCTTGGATGGAGAATGTATAGTTCTTCAGACATATACCATCGCCCGGTGCTGTCTGACCGGCAATAGTCAGGTCTCCGTTATTCACTTTCAATGATTTCTGGAGTTCAATGATCCCGCTGACCGCGAAAACAATGGTACGCGGACCTTTTTGATTGATAGCCCAGCGGAGTGTTCCCTTTGAACCGTCGTCGGCTAAGGAGGTGACGGTGTAGACTGCGCCACCGGCACCGCCTGTGGTGTATTTACCGGCTCCATCGGCTCCGGGAAAGGCGGGGACTTTGGAGCGGTCGATGGGACTAGGACAATTTTCCCCTATTATTGCAGCACTTGCAGCAAGGGGAAGCATGAATAATATGCAGAGTGTTCCTAATAATACTTTGTTCATAATATGATTTTTATTTTATCGGATATAAGTTCTTGACTAGGTCGTTTATGTATACCTCCAAATTTGTGTATTCAGCACTCAATTGGTATTTTACGCCGTCGGATGTATCATTGGGATTGAGCTTGTTTGCTGTCTCCCAGCTGTCAGGAATACCATCGCCGTCAGTATCTAGTGGAGCACTTTCTGATTGGTAAGTAGGCCATCCGCCTACATCCTGTTGTGAATCGATGATTCCGAATTTGCCTCCATTGCTTCCTGGGTATGTGTAGCTCCCTTCCTGTGTCTCTTGTATGATACGCGTATCTACAGCGTCACGTTTATAAGAAGCTCCGGCATACTTTAATACATCTGCGTAAGCCTCTTGCGCTGATTGTGTAAAGGTACTGACATCATTTGAAATAACAAATTCCGTTTGTGATTTTAATGCATTTTCATCATTGTTTGGATAAGGAATGGTTTCGTCCACACCGTTGACACTGATTTTCTGGTTTGGCTGAAAACCTACCCAATTGTCATTGTTGACTTCTGCAATAAGTGATTTGTTGCTTTGGTCAAGAGCGGCTGACGTATCGTCAAAATAGTTTCCTTTCAGATGAAATACTCCCCATACGCCTTTTGCCTGGTTGTTAGTTCCATCATCGGGACCTGGAGCGACAATACGGTTAATGACAATTTTCTTCGTGTTGGTAGCAGCACCCGGCTTATAATAATTGTTGACGAAGTTGTAATTTCCTCCTTCTCCGGCATAGCCTCCGTTGCCTGCTCCCCAATTGTAAAATACGTTATTGCGTACGTCTACCTTTTCATTGTCGGGCGAGTTGCTATAACGACTTCCGCATAGACGGGGAGTACGACTGACGTGGTGAGCTAATAGGTTGTGGTGGAAAGTGGCGGGAGAACCACCCCAAATGCCACCGTAACCGTGAGCCCCTTTCGGATGTATGCTGTTGGCAAGACTTTCGGCAATGAGACACCACTGCATTGTGAAATTAGTGTTACCATAAAAAGAAGCGCATTCGTCTGTGCACCAGCTCATAGAACAGTGGTCTATGATGATGTTCTTTTGATTCCTGCCGAAAATGGCATCCGCGTCTTTGGTTTCTTCGTTATTGATTTGCTCGTCTCCTAGACGGAAACGCATGAAACGTATGATAACATTGTCAGCCTCTAGAATAACCGGATATCTTTTCAGGCAGATACCGTCACCGGGGGCTGTTTGTCCGGCGATGGTTACATTTCCTTTTTGTATAGTCAGGTTTTGTTGCAGGTCGATGATTCCACTGACTGCAAATACAATAGTGCGAGTTTCAGATTGGTTGAGTGCCCAGCGCAGAGTTCCTACTGCACCATTGTCTGCAAGTGACGTTACTGTGTAGACTTTGCCTCCCGCACCTCCTGTTGTGTAGCGGCCAGCCCCGAATGCTCCGGGAAAGGCTGCTATTTTGGTACGGTCAGGTGTTGGATAGTCTATTAACTCTTCATCATTAGGTTCTTCTGTCTTATCTGAATTTCCGGGAAAATACTGATAACTGTTGGTGAGTTTCGCTTCGTCTTCCGAACAGGCTGCGAATGAAATTAGTAAACCGGAAAGAAATGCTCCGAATAATAACTTGTGCATAACTTTAATATTTTATTGATTGTTTATTCACTAAGAGTTCCGTATTTGTTGGCGGCTTTTACGGTGTAGGTTGCATCTGCATCACTTACGGTAAAAGAAGTGTCAGTCGTTTGTCCTTCAAAACTTCCGTCTGCCTTGAAGATCAGGTAACAGATTGCTTTGTAACGGGCGTCCCAACTTAAGGTCGTTCCGTTGAGTGATACATTTTCCGGGGTTTCCAATTGTTCCATAAACTTCTTGGGATTCCAGCCGTCTGAACCGTTTACAATGTTCTCGTAAGTATATTTAATGTATTCGGAGTAACTTAATTCGGTTTTACCTTCATAATTATATGATGTACCATTGATAGTGTATTTAGTCTTTCGCTGACTCATATCTACCGCCTTTCCTTTTTTGTCCGTCGTGTTGTATTCAGCATACAAAGCAGGTACGGCGCCCATATCTCTCCATCCGGCAGGATCAATGTCGAATTTCAGTTTGGTGTTTAGAAATACAGTGATAGGATTGTTCTGCCAGGGTCTTCCTAATGTTTGAGCAGTTCCTTTACTCGGTTGATAGTCGAGGCTTTCTGTTCCATATTTGTCAGGATCTACTTTGTTGATACCGTCAACTGTGCAATTGTTGAATACATATCCCCAATTTGTGCCGGTAGTATGATTAGCGGCAGTTATAACACTTCCGTAGCGTACATTGTATAAGGTCGTGTTTTCTATCAATACGTTTCCGTTTCCATAGAAATAGTCAACGGCGCCTTCTATCCAGCAATCACTGGCATAATGTCTGGCATTGATACCATTCTCAGATGAAGACTGTACTTTGGTTTGCCATGTATCTTGGAAAGATCTGAATTTACAATTGTAGAAAGCAATTCTGTCATTGGCTGTGTACATTGCTTCCGCCATAGGACCGATCAGTTTTTCTGTTCCCCATGTATTCACAAAAGATATATTTTCTGCATAAAAATCGGTAGCATAGATCATAGTTACAGCTTCTTGGAATCTTTGGCTTTGGTTAGCCTCGTTTCTCCACGAATACTGCCATGCTTCTTCTCCGCCGTCACCGGTAGCATTGCTGGCACTGGTTAACTTACGTGCGATGATTGTCTTTTCTTTGTCCTGTCCGATCAAATGTATGAAAGGCTTGATTTTGGGAACATTGATGAATTCTTCATAAGTCCCATTCGCAACAAAAATAAGATAAGGTTCCGTACGGTTGCTTGGAACAGCATCAATGGCATCCTGAATACTGGTATAGTCACCTTTTCCATTAGGATCGACTATAACGTCGAACAGTTTTGGGGTGATCGCTTCTTCCATGATCTTGAAATTCAGAGTCAGTCCCTGATACGGGTTTCCGCTATAATCGAGCAATGCTCCGGAAGGTATTTTAAAGGTACAGTCTGTATTGTCTGATGTGCTGTATTTATAGCGCACCACATTATTAAGAATGATAATTCGTATATCGGCATCATTGAATGTGATGGATGTATTGGGGGCTTGGCGAACTTTCTTGTTGAAAGTCAGTTCTACATAGCCACTGTTACTTTCCAGTGTGGCACCTTCTGTAATGTTGGAAGATACGAGCGTCAATGCGCTCGTGTCTTCTGAATTATCATCGTCTTTGCATGCGAAAACAGCTAATGCCAGCATACAAATGAATAGGTAATTGCTTATTTTATAAATATATTTTGTATTCATAAGTTGTCTTTTTATTGTTATTTATTCCAACGTTGGTCACCGTAAGTTTTATAGGTGTCTATTTTTACGGTGAAGTCACCGTTCGCGGGATTCTCAAAAAGATCGGTTGCTGGTATAGTCAACATTTCACCCCATGATTTTCCGCTTTCGTAGCTACTTTCAGATGTTGTAAATATATTCTCTTCTGTAACGATGGTTGCTCCTTTTTCGAATACTTTGTTTGTGGTCAAACCTCCGACAAGGATATTTCTTGCATTTATATTAATACTACCAGATTGACCGTCAATTAATACATAGCTAGCTCCGTATATTGTACAATAATCAATATTGAGGGTTATACCAGTAGTTTGATTGGCTTTTATAATTTTGGTTGGATTATATAAGGTGGAATTATTTAAGGAGATTGTTTGTATAGTACCTCCCTCTAATGCGAAAAGTCCATAACTTCCTATTCCGTTTAAATCGCAATCTTTTATTGTGATAGATTGCCAAACTCCGGTATTTCTAATACGGAATAATCCACGAGCTTCATCAATGACACATGACTCTATAGAAAAATTAGTGATATTGTTATCGGCTTTTTTCTGATCGACTATATAGTTTCCAGCAGAACCATTGGAATATAAATGTAAATTGTAGAATTCTACAGTGCCTAATGTTCCGTTGAAATTGAATCCTTTAGTCTTGATACTCGGTTTGGTATTAGTGGGATTACCCTCTATATCAGCTCCCCATATCAATAGTGAAGTAATAGATTGTGGAATTTCGGGAGTTATTCCGGTTAAATCAAGGTCTGTGTTTTCCGGTATAAGGACAGCCACCTTTCCGGTTTTGCTAATAGCCTCATTCCATGTGGTGATATCAGTAACTGAAACAAGGGTATATCCACTAGGAATGCCTTTTGCTGTTGTAAAGGTGGTCAGTGCACGAACGTACGTTCCTCTCATTAAAGCTACTGTATAAGTTGTGCTAGGCTCAAGTCCATCAAAATTCAATTGTCCTTGACTGATTTGTTCAGCTGTTAATGCAGTATAATGATCACTGACGCTTGGTGTTCTGTCTCCTCCGCACCATGCATAATGAGAAACTGTCGTGGAACCGGTTTGGATAGCTTCGGGATCCCAAACAAGGCTGACAGATGTTTTGGTAGGCGTAACACTTGTGAAATCTACCATTTCGGGCATTACTGTCATCGCTGTAGTTTCGCCACGCTTAATTTCTCCATTATAGATGGAGAATGTATATTCTGTTCCCGGCAGTAATCCTTCAATCAGTTTCTGTCCGGCAGCGACTTCTTCCGAAGTTATTTCTTTTGTTATAGGAGCATCTATTCCTGCTTTGATGATGAAATGCGTTACTTCCAGACCGGCTTCCCAAGTAATTAAAATGGTTTCTTCCGTAATGTTTTCGCTTGGAATGATACCTAATATTTCTTCTTTCGAAGTTTCGAATGTTCCGTCTTCCAAATATATCCAACGGGATTCTTTTCCACTTGCTACGGATTTGATGCGTAGATAATAGGTCGTTTCACCTAACAGACCGGTCAGGGTATAAGGCGATTTTTTGATTGATTGGTCTTCACCGTATACGATACTACCTGAAGCACTGCCCATTGGCATATTATCATCCATTTGTTCCCTGCTTGCTTCGATGATGTAATATTCGGTATTGGGGGTTGCGTCCCATTTAGCTTCAGCTGTTATTGCAGCCGGTTCCACAGAGAAGCTTGTAGTACCGAACAGTCGGTTACCACTAATGGTTTCCCAGTCGTTACCGTCTATGCAAGCGGCAACACTTAGGGAAGTGAGGAGTGCGAAGGCTCCTGTTTTTATAATATGTGTTAATTTTTTCATGATTACTTATTGATTAGGTATTAGTCTGAAAATCCGTATGAATTATGTAACATTCCGTTAGAAGCGGAGATCGTAGTAGATGCGATTGGCAGTAAGTAACGGTTGATAACTGCTACATTATCTCCTACTAGTCCACTGGAAATGGAAGGTAAATTGACTGTCAACTGAGCTTGTCCTTTGGTATCTGTCCGTTCCTTTCCCCAAAAATTGTTGTTGTCATCATAATCGCTGCTACTTTTTCCACTAGGAATACCATGCCAAGTGACGCTGCTGATGTCTATGCTCGTCTTGTCGTCATTGGAATAGTTGAAATAAATTTTTTCCGGATATGAGTTCTTACTAGAAAACAGTTGGCTTTCATAATCGCTTTTAAACTGTTTGATTTTATCAATCAATAAATTCCAGCGAATCAGGTCATATTTGCGGAAACCTTCTCCAGCCAATTCCCAAGCATTCTCGTCTACAATTGCTTCAAAAAAGTCTTCCTTTCCATTGATAGCAGCAATATAATTTTCGGCTTCAGATTTGTTTGCATCTGCAAATGCACGTGTATGTACCAATTCCAATGCTTTTCTAGCGGTACTAATACGGGTGGAGGCTCCGTTGTAAGTTCCGTCAGGACCACTGGCCAATTCGTTTAGGGTTTCGGCATACATTAATAATACTTGGGAATAACGCATCCGGACGCAGTTAATACCGGACATCCATTTGGCTTTACCTGTAGCGATGGCAACTTGACGCCATTCTTCATTCATTTGGCGAATGTCCCATTTTCCACAGTAAATGGCGAATGGTGTATTACCGAGCATTTTTTCTTTTAGAACATTGTTCTCTGTTTTTAATTGCAGGTTACAGCAAGTAATGTCACGACGTTGGTCGCCATCCTGGAAAGACCAAAAGTATGGAGCTGTCATCTTAAGTTTACCGGAGGAGTTTCCTTGTTCACCGTATAAAGTACTAAAACCGTTCATTCGTACGCCGACTGTGTAGCCTAGTTCGCCACTGACTCCTAATCCCATCGGTATTTCGAAGATGTTTTCACGATAAGTTTCATCCAATTGGCGTTGGTTGATCAAATACCATTCATTGGCGAATGATGGATTTAACTGGTGGGTGCCATTATCTATGACAGTTGCCAGATGTTTCAGTGCCAATTCATACATCTTGGTGCGGGTAGCGTCATCGCAACGTTGGGTAGGATAGACCGGATCCGAGTTTTTGTCTGCGGTAACATAGCCGTTCTTCTGTTCTTCACGAATACTCCATCCGGCTCTTGACAAAGCGATATTTGCCAATAAGGAATGGGCATATCCTTTAGTCACCCGTTCTGTAGTGTATGCAGAAACTTCTCCTGCCCATGGTAATAGGGTAATTGCTGTTTCCAAATCTTTAATCAGCTCATCCATGATAACATCCCGATCACTTTTCCCTAAGTAAACATTGCCCAAATTCGGGTTGGAAGACTCGCTTTTATAAGGTATATCGCCAAAAAGGCGGATTAAGTCAAAGTAGACCATAGCACGTATTGTCAACGCTTCACCTTTGAAACGTTCCATCGCCCGTTGGTCACTGTCACCTGACGTTAATAAGGAGCTCTTATTAATTCCTTCAACAATCAGATTTGCATTTTCAATAATTGAATACATAGCATCCCATACATTGGACAGTTTTGACCATCCCGGACTTACATTGTAATTCATTGCACCACGTTCGTGAGTTGTATTGTTGGCATCAGTTCCTAGACCATCAACCAGTTCACAATCTGAATTTGTACTCAGAACGATAGGTATGTCACGAGAGTATGTGGCATCTTGTGTCATAAGTCCATAAAGCTTATTGACTGCCAGTTCTGTGAAGAAAGTAGATTCAAATACATTTTCTCCGGGTTGTTCGGATGGTGCTGTCTGGTCTAGGAAGTCCGAACAAGCCGTAGTGCAGAAAAGGCTGGCGGACAGAAATAATATCTTTGCTATCTTTTTCATAAAATAATCTCCTTTGTGTTAGAATTAGAATGTTACGTTAATACCACCGACAAATGAACGGCTTTTCGGATAAGCAGCATAGTCAATACCTGGAGTCATCGGATTTCGTTTGCTGCTGGTATCAACTTCCGGATCGGTACCGGAGTAGTTAGTCAGGCAGAAAAGATTATACCCGGTTACGTAGATTCGTACGTTTTGCATATAACATTTGCGAATCCATGACTTAGGAAGTGAATAACCGATGGTAATGTTGTTCACACGTAAAAAAGAGGCATTTTCAACAGCATAGTCTGTCAACTGCATTTGAGTGACGGCTACCGGATTGTAAATGCTGGCATTTGCATTGATTTGATTCAAACGTGATATGATTCCTGCTTCACCACCATAGTAAGCAAGTGCGTCTGAACTTATAGATTTGCCTAAATTATAGCCGGTTGTCGGATCAATCCAAGTGTAGCGTTTTCCAGAACAGAAGTCTTCATTCAGGTTGTAACCGTATGAAGTTCCGGCAAAGAATGAGGTAGCTAGTTTGGTGGCATTAACAATCTTATTTCCAATAGAGAAATTGAAGAAGAGAGTGAAATCAAAGTTACCGGCGCGACCATTGAAGCCAAAACCACCATAAACCGGAGCTACTGTGTTACCTAGCTTTTGTTTGATCGGTTCTCCATTCTCATCACATTCTACTTTTAATCCTCCGGGGAAATAACTTCCGCCTGTAATGTTTACGCTATTGTCTTTCAGACCGTCCTTCAATACCCAGTTTGTTCCGTTTAGGATTAGTTCGCCTTCCGGATTTGTTACAGGGTCATAGGCTGTATAGAACCCGTTGGTTTTGTATCCCCAAATTTCTCCAAGTCGTCCGCCTTCTTCTACACGGAAATCCTCATATTTTGCGATGGTACTTCCGCCCCAACCGCTACTTTGCCACGGATTGTCCGTATTTAGTTTCTCAATCCTGTTACGGTTGTAGGAAATATTGAAATTAAAATTCAGTCCAAACTTCTTCTTGTCAGCAATGATCGCATTCATAGATAGTTCTACACCTTTATTGGAGGTACTTCCGAAATTTTGGTATTGGTAGTTATAGCCGGCATTAGCCGGTATTTCCGTTTTCATGAGCAAGTCGTTGGTTGTATTCCAATAAAGGTCAATAGAACCGGATAAACGATTATTCCAGAATCCGTAGTCGATACCAAAGTTTCTTGTGACGGTTGTTTCCCATTTTAATTTCGGATTGTATAGATAACTGCCCAATTCCATCATGCTGGTGCGATCACCATTGAAGAAAGGAGCACGGGCAGTATTGCTTGACAGTGAATATGCTGTATATGTCAGTCCTGAATTGATACGGTTATTACCTGCAGTACCATAGCTTAAACGTAATTTCAGACTAGAAAGCCAATTGCGCGTGTTTTGCATGAATTGTTCATCAGATATACGCCATGCCAATGCAGCTGATGGGAATACTCCCCATTGATTGCCTTTGGCGAATTTACTGGAACCATCTGCACGAACGGTTACGGTGAGAAGGTATTTGTCCATTAATGTATAGTTGGCTCGACCGAAAAAAGAAAGCAGATTTTCTTTGGCAGCAAGTGTTGTTTGATTGGGTAATGCTGTTCCTGCACCGGCAGTAGACAAAACTTCTTCAATGCTCATGCTGGTAGGAAATGCGACAGAAGTATTCTCCAATGTCTTTTTTTCGTTACTACTTACTTCGTGTCCTAAAAGTACATTGATTCTATCACGTCCTCCAAACAGCTTTTTGTTATCGTATGTCAATGTATTTGCATTACGCCAGTTTTTAGTAGTAACTCTAGTGAATACAGCTTGCGGTTGTCCGTTATAGCCTAACTTTGAATTTTGTGCACCATCGGCATTCCAAACCTGATCAGTATCTTCATACTTCCATCCGTAACCGAATTCAGAACGGAATGTGAAGTTTTTGAATGGTTTCCAGTTGACGCCTGCATTATAATTCTGATTGAAAGTAGTCTTTTTCTTATATACTCCTAATAGGCGTTCTAATGGATTCTTTGTGGTATAGGCATTATTTGCTTCATCATCACTTGCGTCATACGTCATTGGATTGACCGGGCGGAAACGGGTGGCATTGGCTACAATGGAATTAGCCGCATTTGATTCGTTCGTGTCAGCACCTCCACTCAGACCATCTAGTGTACTGTAGCTCATACGTACGTTGAAATCTAAAGAAAGCCACTTGTTTAATTCTGAATTGATCTTAGCATTCACATTGTCTTTATTGAAACCTGACCCTAACATTATACTCTTTTCGTCATTGTGAGCATAGCTGATGTTATATTTTAATTGCTTGCTGCCGCCACTGACATTCAGGTTATATTGGGCTTGGTTGCCGGTACGTCCGAATATCTCATCCTGATAATCAGTACCTTCCATTGTTTTCCAAATATCCATATCTTCAAAAAGACCGTATTCTTCCGTTCTTCCGGTTTCATATTGATAAGCCACATAGTCGTATGGGCTCATAACTTTATTGAGTTTAGTAACCTTTTTGAAACCATAGGAGGCACCGAAATCAACTTGTACTTTCCCTTCTTTGCCACTTTTTGTAGTAATGATAATAACACCGTTTGCACCACGGGCACCATAAATAGCAGTGGATGATGCATCTTTTAAAACATCAATACTTTGTATTTCGGATGGGGCAATGTCACTGATACTTGAAACCGGAAAACCGTCTACAATATATAAAGGTGAATTATCTTGGGATAAAGAACCACCACCGCGAACACGAATTTTTACGTCTGCATCAGGAGCTCCTTCGGTTGTTGTAATACTTACCCCTGCAAGTTTTCCAGTAAGGGCTTCGGTGGCACTGGATACCGGAACAACTGCCAGGTCCTTGGAATTGACAGAAGCTACCGATCCTGTTAAATCTCTTTTGTTAACTGTTCCATAACCGATTACGACTACTTCATCCAATGCTTTAGAATCATCAGTCATCTGTACGTTAATTACTTTTTTACCTTGAATTGCAATTTCTTGAGTTTTCATACCTATGTATGAAATAACCAATGTTTTCTTCCCATCAATCTTGATGGAAAAGTTGCCATCCAGATCTGTAATCGTACCGTTGGTCGTATTACCTTTTTCAACAACGGAAGCGCCAATAACAGGCTCTCCACTGGTATCTTTCACATTACCTTTTACAGTAATTGTTTGTGCAGATACGCTGAGCGATATTGCTGCAAATAGCATTAACAGCAAGGTACGCATGTTTTCCACTTTGTTAGACATTCTTTGCATGTTTATAAATAGTTATTAATTTGATTTAGCTGTATCACTTTCTTTTTCTGTGTTTATTTATCGCTACAAAAGTATATGAATGTAAATATAGCTATGTGTAATATTTGTTTTTCGCTTCGTATTTTTTGTTATTTAGTACTTTGAGAGTAGTATCTCTAGAAAAAACAATATTTCAACATCTTCTTTCCATTACTCTTTTACCTTTGTGCCGTCTGAAAGAAAACATTAATCTAATAATATGTAATTTGAATGATGAAAAAGTATTTTTATTTTTTATGTATTACCATTCTACCTCTTTGTGGCGTTTGGGCTTGTTCTAATGAAAACACGGAGTCTCATGATGAATTTGGTAATCAAGGAGAGAATATTCCTACTGCAATAAAGAAGTTGGATTATGGACAATTATTAGCTTTCCCCGGTGCAGAAGGACATGGACGAAGTACTACAGGGGGGCGAGGAGGGAGTGTGTACCATGTTACTACATTGGAGGATAATCCTACTAATCCTCAAAAAGGTTCTTTCCGTTGGGCGCTTACTCAAAAAGGAGCAAGGACAATCGTTTTTGATGTGGCAGGTACAATTAAACTAAAAGCTCAGTTAAAAACAACAAATGATAATTTGACAATAGCTGGACAAACTTCTCCAGGTGGTATTTGCATTGCTGATTATGACTTTGTAATCAATTCTAATAATGTAATTATTCGTTTTATGCGTTTTCGTCCTGGAAATGTAAATTTAGACTCGGATGGATTAGGTGGGATGGATAAAAAGAATATTATAGTAGACCATTGTTCTATCAGTTGGTGCACGGATGAATGCCTATCTGTATATGGAATGGAAAACTCGACAGTGCAATGGTGTTTGGCTGCTCAGGCGTTACGTGATACTCCTTCGAAAGATAAACCGCATGGGTTTGGAGGAAACTGGGGTGGTCATTATGCTTCCTATCATCATAATATGATTGCACATTGCGAGAGCCGTGTCCCACGTTTGGGACCTCGTCCTACTACGTTAGCTCTGACAGAATGTGTGGATATTCGTAATAACGTTTTTTATAATTGGGCAGGTGAAGGTTGCTATGGAGGGGAAGACCAACATGTCAATCTCGTGAATAATTATTATAAACCAGGACCTGCTACGGACAAGGCTTCTTCTAAAGTACAGTATCGTATTGCTAAAATAGGAATCTATACACAGGAATATGTTCAGAAGAACCCTTCTTTTGTACCGTATGCACAAAAATGGGGAACCTTTTACATTGATGGAAATGTGATGGAGGGTAATAGTGGAGTGACTGTAGATAATTGGACGAATGGAGTGTATGCCCAACAAACGAATGATGACAAAGTGGATAATATGTGGACAAGGGCTGCTCAAGCTGGGTTGAAATTATCTAAGCCATTGGATTACGGGACAGTGACTACCCATACGGCAGAAGTTGCTTATAATAAAGTAATGAAATATGTTGGGTGTTGTGATTATAGGGATAAAGTAGATAATCTGGTTATAAAGGATGTGAAAAATCGGGGGGCATCTTACACTGCTTCCGGCAATTTAGATGGGTATATCAATACACCGAACGATATAATAGAATTAGGAAGTAATTCATGGCCGGAATTATCATTGGATACTAAACGTTGTGTGATAGACTCTGATGGTGATGGTATACCGGATGAATGGGAAATAGAGTATGGCTTAGATCCCAATGATAGCTCGGATGGAAATAAGAAAATGATTGATGTAAATGGCAAATATACTAATTTGGAAATGTACATGAATAGTTTGGTGCATGGTATCGTTCAAGACCAAAATGCAGATTAGTAATTTTCTTCTTTCTATTCTTTGTTCCTTTGCCATTTGTTTTCTATTGATGAATTAAAAATCCTCTCCATATTCTTATTTGGAATATAGAGAGGATAATTTTATTGACGAGAGTTGCATGGGGTATGGTGAGATGAAATCATAATTGGGGAATAAATTGCACAAGACTTTCACAAGTATCCTCCCGTCAATGCCTAAAATCATGGCAAAACTAATTAAATAATTTTTTGAATCGCAATATTTATTAATTTATCTTATGGTAATTATGAAATATTTAATATATTGAAGATATTTTGCACTAACTTTCTGTAACTCACTGATTTTTCTTATGTTTGCCGATTAAATACTAAAAGAAGGGAGTAAATATGTCCACACCTATATTATATAATGACTTTCCAACGTTTTTGAGGAAATACTTTTCTTATAAAGTACAAAAGATATCATTAAATGCTGGGTTTACGTGTCCTAACCGGGATGGAACGAAAGGGTGGGGAGGCTGTACATATTGTAACAATCAAACTTTTAATCCCGATTACTGTCGGACGGAGAAGTCCATTACTACTCAGTTGCAGGAAGGAAAATACTTTTTTGCACACAAATATCCGGAGATGAAGTATTTAGCCTATTTTCAAGCATACACAAATACGTATGCGGAGTTGGAGGGGCTAAAACGCAAATATGAAGAAGCTTTAAAGGTTGACGGTGTTGTAGGGCTAGTGATTGGAACTCGGCCGGATTGCATGCCGGAAGGACTGTTGCATTATCTGGAAGAACTGAATAAACATACTTTCCTCATGGTAGAATATGGTATAGAAAGTACTTGTGATAAAACTTTGCAACGTATCAACCGTGGGCATACGTATGCGGAAACAGTGGAGGCTGTAGAACGAACGGCTGCCTGTGGTATTCTGACAGGTGGGCATATTATTCTTGGACTTCCGGGAGAAACGCATGAAACGATGGTGGAGCAAGCCGGAATCCTTTCCCGATTGCCTCTATCTACCCTTAAAATTCATCAGTTACAGTTGATTCGGGGTACTCGAATGGCGCATGAGTATGCTGAAGTTCCGGACGATTTCCATCTGTTTACGGAAGTGGACGAATATATTGATCTGGTAATCGATTATATAGAACACCTCCGACCTGATATGGTGGTGGAACGTTTTGTTTCTCAATCTCCTAAAGAATTATTAATAGCACCGGATTGGGGATTGAAAAATTATGAATTTGTGGCACGTTTACAAAAAAGAATGAAAGAAAGAGATGCTTATCAAGGCAAGAAGTATAAGGATTCGGAAAAAAGGATTATTTTTGCAGATGATAAGTTTACCACTTAATAACTGAAGAATGGAACA
>UMEJ01006474.1_pt1 | contig 28192 bp, 24 predicted proteins | sample 1964731 | NCBI WGS metagenome assembly UMEJ01 (sample SAMEA4836018, study PRJEB28245) | human gut metagenome | biome: gut microbiome; material: fecal sample | place: Denmark | collected 2008 | reverse complement strand
GCATCGACCCCACCACCCCTGCGTTGGATTTCCCTGTATTCCCCAGCTGCGAAGCCTGCGATGTTGCAGGGGATGTCATCATCGACTTCTCCACAGCAAAGGCAGTTCCTGCCCTTCTGGCATTTTCCAAGGCAAAAAAAATCCCTGTTGTGCTCTGCACCACAGCATTATCCGAGGAAACCACCGCGCTGATGCAGGAAACAAGCAAGGAGGTTGCGATTCTGAAATCCGCGAATATGTCTGTTGGCGTAAATCTGTTACTGGATTTGGTACAGCGTGCGGCAGTCATTCTGGCAGAAAGCGGCTTCGATATTGAAATCGTGGAAAAACACCACAATCAGAAGATTGATGCCCCCAGTGGCACCGCAATGGCTCTGGCAGATGCCATCAATCAGGCAATGGAGGAACGGTATCATTATGTATATGATCGTTCTCAGGTGCATGAAAAAAGAGAAAAAACCGAAATCGGGATTCATGCAGTGCGCGGCGGCAATATCGTCGGCGAGCATGATGTCATTTTTGCAGGCAGAGATGAAGTCATTGAGCTGACCCATCGTGCAACCTCTCGCGAGGTTTTCGCCGTTGGCGCAGTGAAGGCGGCAAAATTCCTGGCAGGCAAGCCTGCCGGTCTATACACTATGAAGGAAGTTCTGCAATAAGCACAAAAAATCCTCTGAGATGGAATCTCAGAGGATTTTCTTTTTTATTCTTTTTCCTTTTCCGCTACAAGCTGATAGATATTTTCTGCTTCCTCTGCAATGCCTGTCGGAAGAATCGTCCCCGTCAGAATGATATCCATAAAATCGGGGCGCTTTCCAATAATCTCATGCAAATCAGATTCCTGTAGATATCCTTTTTCCACACATTCCAGAATTCCATCCAGCAGAAGCATTTCACATTCACCCGTATCCACGATTTTCTTTGCGAAATTAAACGCATTGCGGATTTCGTTGAATATTTCCTTGTGCAGTGCTTCATCATTTTCAGCCCCCTGCACATCCTCTGCCGCACGATCCTTCTCGAAGCGGAAAATACGGAAATCAGGCTCCAGCTTCTTCAGCAGTGCAATTTCCTTGCTGTTATGATAATCCAAGAATTGAATCATAACAACACGCTGTTCCTCGCCGATGGCGCGCATGCCACGCCCAACGGCTACGGCTGTTTTCCCCTTCCCCATACCATAATAAATTGAAATCTGACCTTGTCTCACGTTATCTTCACTCCTGTTTTTCTTGCTTCAGACCATCTCGTCCGCGCCTTTTTCTTCCGCTTCGTGCTCCGCCTTATGCGGCAGCTCGATTTTTGCAACAGAAACTTCATAAGCGACTCTTTCTTCTACCTCCTCGCCAATGCGTTTCTGATAGATTCTGCTTTGCATTCTGCCCCAGATATGGATATTGGCACCTACCTCCAGATTTGCGATATATCTGGCATTTCTGCCCCATGCAATGCAGGGAATATAATCCGATTTATTATAGGCGCGGTTGACCGCTATCAGAATATCGGATATTTCTCTTCCAAAAGGCGTTTTACGGTAAATCGGGGGCTTACAGATAAAACCATTCAGATAAACCTGATTGATATTCTTTCCCTCTTCCTCCTCCGGCAGGGAAATCTCCCTCGCGAAGATGGTCAGCACCAGACGATTTTTTTTACTGTTGTAGTTATTGTAGCTCCTTAACTGTCCAATAATATCAACTTTTGTTCCTACCTGCAATAAATTCATATCTATCAGCCGTTCGGAAACGGTGACAGGCAGGATATCCTCCTTATCACTGAGGCGTTCAGAAGAAATCTGAAATGTATAGAAACCTTCGCCATATACCTCATGACTAAAGACACAGCCTTTTACGATCTTACCGGCAATCAGAACAGTATTGTTTTCCGGCAATCCTTCCATTTGCATCTCTTTCTCCCCTTTGCTTTGCCAAAGATTTTCCCTTAGCAATGATCCTTTCAATAAATCAGTTTATGCGGATAGACAGCCGTTCAGACCTGCCAAAAAATCCGCATCCCGTTTTCACTGCTGTGTCTGATTTTTTCCGTTGCGGAAGATAAAGCCGATCTTCACGCAGTCGATGGCGACTACCATGGTGTAGTCCTTCGTTTTGTAAATCATAGGTGTACCGCTTTTTTTTACTACAACGGCATCTATCTTTTTCCCCTCATCTGTCCAATAGCAAAGGAAGGTAAAATCCTCATCCTCTCTGACTGCCCATTCAAAATCGAGCAGCGGATGAATGAAGAAATCCCCCTCGCAGCCGAAATAATCGTTGATACGCTTTCTCGTCTGCACAAAGTCTGCTACCGGTCCTTTTTCTTTTGCCATAGCTTCCTCCAAAAATCACATAGTACTTCATTATTCTTATGGTACTTAGTTTTTCACAAAATGTCAATAAGAACCTATATACGCTTATGCTTATGCTCAGTCGAAATCAGGATTTCGGCTTGTTTCGACTTTTGCATCAAGCAGCGGCTTCAGATATTTTCCCGTATAGGAGGCAGATACCCGACAGATTTCTTCGGGGGTGCCGACTGCAACGATTGTGCCGCCGCCATCGCCGCCCTCAGGGCCAAGGTCGATGATATAATCCGCCGTTTTAATCACATCCAGATTATGCTCAATGACGATAACCGTATTACCTCCCTCGGTCAGCCTTTGCAGAATCTGCACCAGCTTATGCACATCCGCCGTATGCAGACCCGTTGTGGGCTCATCCAGAATATAGACCGTTTTGCCTGTGCTTTTGCGGCTCAGCTCCGTTGCCAGCTTCACGCGCTGCGCTTCACCGCCAGAAAGCGTTGTGGAGGACTGCCCCAGCTGCACATAGGAAAGACCGACATCATATAAGGTTTGCAACTTATTTTTGATACGGGGAATATTTTCAAAGAACTGCAATGCTTCCTCGACCGTCATATCCAGTACATCGGAAATGGTTTTCCCTTTATATTTTACCTCCAGGGTTTCGCGGTTATAGCGTTTGCCATGGCAGACCTCACAGGGCACATAAATATCAGGCAGAAAGTGCATTTCAATCTTGACGATACCATCCCCGCTGCACGCTTCACATCTGCCGCCTTTTACATTAAAGCTGAATCTGCCCTTCTGATACCCTCTGACCTTCGCCTCTGTTGTCTGCGCGAACACATCCCGAATCATGTCAAACAGACCGGTATAGGTTGCAGGGTTGCTTCTGGGTGTGCGCCCGATGGGGGACTGGTCAATATTGATGACCTTATCCAGCTTCTCCAGCCCAAGCATTTCCTCATGCCTGCCGGCTCTGGTTTTGGCTCTGTTCAGCTCCTTCGCCAGACGCTTATACAGAATTTCATTGATGAGGGAGCTTTTGCCGCTGCCGCTGACACCCGTCACGCAGGTAAACACACCAAGCGGAATTTCCACATCGATGTTTTTCAGATTATTTTCTGCCGCACCCTTGATGACTAATTTATGGTCTTGTACGAAGGGTCTGCGTTCCTTTGGCACTTCGATTTTTTTGCGTCCGCTGAGATATGCACCCGTCACGGAGCGCTCCACCGCCATAATTTCCTCTACACTGCCTGCCGCAACGATTTCACCGCCGCCGCGCCCTGCACCGGGGCCGATATCCACAACAAAATCCGCCGCGCGCATGGTATCCTCGTCATGCTCCACCACAATCAGAGAGTTGCCGATATCACGCAGGTGCTTTAATGTTGCAAGCAGCTTATCATTATCCCGCTGATGCAAACCGATACTCGGTTCATCCAGAATATAAACTACGCCGACCAGACCGGAGCCAATCTGCGTTGCCAGACGGATACGCTGCGATTCCCCACCGGAAAGCGTGCCCGCCGTTCTGGAAAGCGTCAGATATTCCAGACCGACATCAATCAAAAAGCCGACTCTGGCGTGGATTTCCTTCAGAATACGTTCCGCAATCATATTTTCCCGTTCCGTCAGCGTCAGGCTTTGGAAGAATTCCTGCATTTTGCCAATGGAAAGCTCCGTCACCTCGGAAATATTCTTCCCGTTGACAGTAATGGCAAGCACCTCCGGACGCAGGCGTTTCCCATGGCAATCGGGACACTCGATATTCGTCATATATTCCTCAAATTCCGCGCGCATGGCTTCGGAGGTTTCGTTATATCTGCGCTGCAGCGTATTGATGACCCCTTCAAAGGCATAATCATAGGTGCCTGTGCCACGCACATTGCTGTAGGTAATGCGCAGCTTTTCCTTCGTGCCATAGAAAATAATATCCTTGATTTTTCGGGGCAAATCCTTAAAGGGCGTTTCCAGAGAAAAGCCGTATTTCGCCGCCAGTGCATCAAAAAGAACCTTACTCATACTCCCCTTCGCATTGACGGAATTATAGCCGGGGGCGGTAATTGCGCCCTGCATGATGCTGAGCTCCTCATTCGGCACAATCAGCTGTTCATCAAACTTCATCTGCATCCCCAGACCCGTACAGGTCGGGCAGGCCCCGCTTGGATTATTGAAGGAGAACATGCGCGGTTCAATTTCCATCAAATCCACGCCGCAGTCGGGGCAGGAAAAGCTCTGGCTGAACAGCAGCTCATCCTCTCCCTGATTTACATCCACAATCAGGAGACCGCCGCTGAGTGCCGATGCCGTTTCGATGGATTCGGTCAGACGCATCTGCATGCCTTCCTTTACCATCAGACGGTCTACCACGATTTCAATGCTATGCTTTTTATTTTTTTCCAATTCGATTTTTTCGGAAAGGTCATACAAAATTCCATCCACGCGCACACGCACATAGCCGCTCTTTTTTGCATCCTCCAGCAGCTTGACATGCTCGCCCTTTCTTCCGCGCACCACAGGTGCTAGCAGTTGTAGCTTCGTCCGCTCGGGCAGCTCCATAATGCGGTCTACAATCTGGTCGATGGTTTGTTTTTTGATTTCCTTGCCGCATTTCGGGCAATGGGGAATCCCGATTCTTGCGTAGAGCAGACGCAGATAATCATAAATCTCCGTTACCGTACCGACGGTGGAACGAGGGTTATGGCTCGTTGTTTTCTGGTCGATGGAGATGGCAGGAGAAAGCCCCTCGATGAGGTCTACATCCGGCTTTTCCATCTGCCCCAAAAACTGCCTTGCATAGGAGGAGAGCGACTCCACATAGCGTCTTTGTCCCTCTGCATATATCGTATCGAAAGCAAGAGAGCTTTTGCCGCTGCCGCTCACCCCCGTAAAGACAACCAGCTGATCTCTGGGGATGGTGAGGTCAACATTTTTCAGATTATGCGCTCTCGCACCCTTTATTACAATCTTATCCTTCATAGCGTCTCCTTTTCTTGGGATATCCCTTTTCAGAGGATTGCCCAAGTTCTTACAATAATTTCTTGATTTCCAAAATTTTATCTCTCAGCTCTGCCGCACGTTCAAACTGCAATTCCAGTGCGGCATGCTTCATTTCCTTATCCAGCTTTGCAATCAGCTGCTTCAATTCCTTTTCGCTCATGGATTCGGGGTCCTTTTCCAGACCGAATTTCTGCTTCTCCGTTGCGGCCTTCGTAATCTGGATGACATCATGCACCTTTTTCTGAATGGTCTGCGGAATGATGCCATGCTCCTCATTATACGCCTGCTGAAGGCAGCGGCGGCGGTTGGTTTCCGTAATCGCCCTATCCATGCTTTCTGTCATGACATCGGCATACATAATGACGCGCCCCTTGGCATTTCTTGCCGCACGCCCAATAGTCTGAATCAGCGAGGTTTCGGAACGCAGGAAGCCCTCCTTATCTGCATCCAGAATGGCAACCAGACTGACCTCGGGGATATCCAGACCCTCACGCAAAAGGTTGATGCCGACCAGCACATCAAACACATCCATACGCAGATCACGAATGATTTCCAGACGCTCCAATGTATCAATATCCGAATGGAGATAGCGCACACGCACCCCTGCCTCACGCAGGTAATCCGTCAGACGTTCTGCCATTTTTTTTGTCAGGGTTGTGACAAGAACCTTATCCCCTGTCTCTGTGGTTCTTCTGACCTCGGCAAGCAAATCATCAATCTGCCCATGAATGGGACGAACGGAAATTTCGGGGTCCAACAAGCCTGTCGGACGAATAATCTGCTCTGCCGTCTGCTGAGAATGCTCCTTTTCATAAACAGAGGGGGTTGCGGAAACGAATAGCATTTGATTGATTTTGCTTTCAAATTCCGCAAATTTGAGCGGACGGTTATCCAATGCGGAGGGCAGGCGGAAGCCAAAGTCCACCAAAGTTGTTTTTCGGGAACGGTCTCCCTCATACATGGCTCGAATCTGCGGAATAGAAACATGGGATTCATCCGCAATGATAAGAAAATCCTCCGGAAAGAAATCAATCAGCGTAAAGGGCGTGCTGCCTGCTTCGCGCAGGGAAAGATGACGGGAATAGTTTTCGATGCCCGTACAGAAGCCCATTTCTCTGAGCATTTCCAAATCATAATTCGTGCGCTGCTCCAATCGCTGCGCTTCCAGAAGCTTGTCCTCTCGTTTGAGCTCCGCCAAGCGCTCCTCCAGCTCCTTTTCAATCCGCTGAATGGCGAGCTGCATTTTTTCGGGCGCGGTGACATAATGCGACGCGGGGAAAATCGAGATATGGTTTCTTGTCCCGATGATTTCGCCTGTCAGCACATCTATTTCCGTAATACGGTCGATTTCATCCCCGAAAAATTCCACACGAATGGCATGCTCCGAAGAGCCGATCGGGAAAATTTCGACCACATCCCCACGGACACGAAACGTACCTCGTTCAAAATTCAGATCATTGCGGTCATACTGCATTTCCACCAGAGCGCGCAGGACTTCATCCCTGTCCTTCTCCATGCCGGGGCGCAGGGAAAGCATCATGCCGTAGTATTCCTCAGGGTCACCCAAGCCATAAATACAGGAAACGCTGGCAACAACAATAACATCCTCTCGCTCCACCAGCGCCGCCGTGGCGGAATGGCGCAGCTTATCAATTTCATCATTGACAGAGGAATCCTTTTCGATATAGGTATCCGTACTGGGTACATACGCCTCAGGCTGATAATAGTCATAATAGCTGACGAAATACTCCACCGCATTTTCGGGGAAAAACTCCTTCAGCTCGTTATAAAGCTGTGCCGCAAGGGTTTTATTGTGCGCAATGACCAAGGTCGGCTTCTGGATTTTCTCAATGATATTTGCCATGGTAAAGGTTTTGCCCGAACCTGTAACCCCCAGCAGGGTCTGGAATTTCAAGCCCTTCTGAAAGCCCTCCGCAATTTTTTCAATCGCCTGCGGCTGATCACCGGTCGGTTTATATTTCGATACCACCTTAAATTTGTTCTCCATTTTTCCTCCTCCCGATGAGCATGAAAATAGCATCATACCACACAAAAAATTCAAATTCTTCAGCTGTGACATATTCCGAATTTTCCTAACTTTTCGGCAACTTCGAATTTCGGTCACAGACTTTCTTTTTTACAATAAAATAATACAAGACAGCATCCTATCGCACGAAAAAAACAGCCGTATAGCACCTCTATCTTCTACATGGAAATTATAGCACAAATTAAAGGTGCTGTGTAGCGAACACAGAAAATTTCCAAACATTTGTTCTATTTTAAATCCTCCGGATTTGCACAAACAGTATCAAATGTTCTATCCTCTGCCATTGTCAGTTCTATCTGATGCAGATAATCCACATCCGCCAGCATAAAGAGGTATAAGGGATGTCGATACATTACATTTTCCCTCTCCTTTCTTATCAATGATACTCTCCTGCGAAATCATAATCCTTCCAACGTAAATACACAGCTCTTGAAATATCCGAAGTCCATCCTGCTATAAAAAAATACAAAAAAAGCACTATTACATTTATGCCTTTTAGACACAAAAATAATAACGCTTTCCTATCCTTAAACCATTTATCTCGGTCAAACGCCTCGATACCTAATCATCTTTCTCCTTTAGAGTATCACAGGAAATTTGCTCTGTCAACGCTTATTGATTCTTGCCTAATCCATTATAAATGACACCCTATTTGTTGCCTCCACACATCATAAAACACTGCGTATCCCAATCAAAGCTCATATCGCTCAAAAATCTCACTCTCCATACAAGCAATATCCCCTACCCATATCCTCTTGCCGTCCATGAATACAATGGCTGTGGGAACCTCCTCAATCCGCCTTACCCTACCGACATAGACCGCATAAGCACCGCCCTTTTCATTTTCAGTGAAATAGGTTACTTCTATTTCCGGATAAACACCTATCTGTTCCTGCAATATCTGCATTTTTCGGTCTAAACCACTCTTTTCATCCTCCGACAGCATTCTCCGTCTATCCACCAAAAGAACACCCTCTGTCTCCTGCACCATCTGCTCATAACCGACCAATGCCGCAAAGGGTGCAAACTGCGCCGCTCTATCTCGCACCGACATTTTCGGCCTGCAATCCGATTGATGATGCGGCAGATGGATAATGTCCTCATACCTATTGTCATTCATTGTTTTTCCCCTCCCATTATGCTCGATGGCCGCCCACTTGGTTGTTCCGTTCCTTCATGGTTGCACCTTCCAAGAGATTTGTTCCTTTTAATACTGCGTTTTTTCCGTATTTCTTTTGAATCTGCAAAATAGCTTTTTGCAGCTGCTTTTCTTTTCGGCGTGCCTCCGCCTTTTTCCTCTGCTTTTCCGATTCTTCGGCATCCGTAAATAAATCCAGCTGCTTCGGCTCCTTCTTCACTGCATCTTGAGCAATCACATGACACGCCGCAATCGTTACCCTTCGCACAAGAAGCTCTTGATTCACAATGCGGTCATATAGCTGCAACACCGCCTCTACAAATTCCTTGGAAGAGCTGCTATGTCCCTCCAGATTCGCTGTGCCATGTGCGTGCTTCGGTATTTCCCTGCCGTAAGCATCCCGCACCACCTCTCCCGTATATCTTACCTCTGGGTTCGTCAGACTTTCCTTATCATATCCAATCGTCAGCACAAGCTGATTTGTGACAACCCCCTTATTTACCAAATCAAGCACAAGCCGATCCACCATTTCCCGCACAATGATTTTCGCTTTTTCTGCCGTATAGGGAGATTGCAGCACTTGTCCGGAGCTTATGCTGTTGCTCATCGGCTGATAGGACTTTACATCCGCAATCGCACACGGCTCCCACCCCCACGCATGATCAATCAACAGCTCTGCGTTGATGCCAAAAAGCTGATATAGCTTATCCTCTCCTCTTTTGCTGAGGGAATATCTTGCGATATCCCCCATGGTGTATAAGCCTGCGGCATGAAGCTTTTTCGTGTAGCCTCTGCCCACACGCCAAAAATCCTGAATTGGCTCATGCGCCCACATTTCATAGCGGTATGACATTTCATCCAGCTCCGCAATCCGCATCCCCTTCTCATCTGCGGGCATTTTTTTCGCCAGAATATCCATAGCAATCTTCGCCAGATACAGATTTGTGCCAATGCCGACTGTGGCTGTGATTCCTGTTGTTTGAAACACCGCATTTACCACCCTTTCTGCCAGTGCATGCGCCGAAAGCCGATAAAACGGAAGATATGCGGTTAAATCGACAAAGACCTCGTCAATGCTATAAACATGAATATCCTCTGCCGAAAAATACTTTAGAAAAATACCGTGTATCTTCGCACTCACCTCCATGTACCGTCTCATTCTGGGCGGAGCAATGATATAATCCAGCTCCAAGGTTGGATCGTTCTGCAGCTCCCGCAAATCACAGGACTTATCCCAAAACGCCTTTGACGGAAGCTTCATCCGCCTTTCGTAGTTAATGTCACGCACTCTCTGCTTGACCTCAAACAGCCTCGGTCTGCCGGATAGGCCAAAGGACTTTAAGGCAGGCGATACCGCAAGGCAAATCGTTTTATCCGTGCGTGCCGCATCAGCCACCACAAGATTGCTTGCCATCGGATCAAGCCCTCGGTCAATGCACTCGACAGAAGCATAGTAGCTTTTTAAATCACAGCATAAATACGTTCTTTCCATACGCCCACCCCCAAAATCAAACATATATTCTTTACTGTAACGAATGTTTGTTCTCTTTTTGTTATAGCATATCAAGCTGCTATTGACAAGGCGAACACCGAAAAATCTTTTGGAAATATCCGGAAATAGAAAAATCCCGATGCCATTCTCAATGACACCGGGAAAGATCTGAATATATTGATTTTTACTCCTAATGCAGTATATATCATATTTCTGCTAATCACAATACCCTTTTACACACCTTATAGATTTTCAATCAGTCTCTACATCATATCTCAAAAATTCAAGAATTTCTTCTTTAGCAGTGAATGAGGAATACCGTGCTTCACGATTACTCATATACATCAAAGCCTCATTTCAATCATCCATAGAATAGGCTTCTTCCGGTATCTGCTCTACTACATCAATCAAATCAAATTTTATTGTCCTTTTTAATTTTCGTAAATCACTAATATAAGTGCAACGGGCTTTCTGTGCTAAGTAGTCAATGAGCGGTAGCTTTTCCATTTATTGTACCTCCTCGACATTTTGCATTGTAACAATGCTCCCTTCCAAGTATCCAGTGATTTTATCATTTCACTTCTCAACCCGAAAGGGAGCTCATTTTCACTGAACGTCCTTGTTTGCTGATTGGCTATTTGCTATTATATCGAAATATTATTTATATCTATCCCAATTCGGATTCTCTGTCAGCTTTGTCCAATACTCATTGATTTCGCCTTTCTGCTTAAAATCATGGCTATTTGTTGCCTCCTGCATATTGATGTAATACCAATCGCTCGGCTGATTATCCTGCCACTGAATCATGCCATCCAGCAAATCATCCACCGTTTCAGGCAGTCTATGCAGCATACGGTTAATCATGGATGCCGCCTCGGCTCTTGTGATGTTTTGGTCTGGCTTAAAGGAGCCGTCTGCATAGCCCTTAATCCAGCCCAGAGAGGCCGCACGTCTGATTTCATTTTCCGCCCAATGTCCGGAGATATCGTTAAAATCACTCTTTATCTCGACATTGCTTCGGTCGAAACGAGAACAAATTGCCGCAAATTCCGCTCTTGTGATGGGCGCATTCGGCGCAAAGGCATTTGCTGTACGTCCCTTTACAATGCCGATTTTCGCCATCGTGGAAATAGATTTGTTATACCATTTTCCAAACGCAACATCTGTAAAAACGCTATTTGCTGTGAGGTTATCATCCCGCACATCATCCTTCAAAAGACGGAAGAAGATTGCCGCAACCTCGGCCCTACTGATATTCGCATTTGGTCTGACTGTTCCATCCTCGTAGCCAACGATATACGCAAAATGATTTTCATTATTTAAGTAATTTGGAACATCTGTTGCCTGCCAGCCCGCATAAACGGTTTTATCACTTGTCATTTTTACGCTTGTGATTTTATCCGTCAGCTCTTTATCCGCATACCAACCCGTAAAGGTATATCCAACTCTTTTGGGAATCTTATCGAGTATGACAACTGTATTTTTTTTATATTTTTCATCCTCGTATTTTGTGCCGCCATTAGATTCATAATGCAAAATATAATATTTTGTCACATGGGAGCCGCCGCCACCACCGGAAGAAGGCGGTGTTGCGATTTTTTCCCACTTGCCGTAAAGAATCGTATCTGTACTCAACACAGTACCATCTGTATAGCTAAGTGTGCATGCATCATCCGTAAACCAGCCTTTGAAGCTATATCCCTGATGGGTTGCCTCCTGTGCCTTTGCTGTATAGGCTGTACCGGTACGGATATAATCATCCGCAGGTGGTGTCACATCAGAGGGGTTATCTGTGCTAACCCACTGATACTGAATCCTGATAGATGGCACATAGGTCATCCAGTCCGTCTTTCCTGCCGCTTTGCTCTGCCCAATAACCAAGCCCTTCTGCATTTTCCAGCTTGGTACGAAAATACCGTTTGCATCCGCCTGTGCCGCCGCAGCTTCGCCGCCCGCAACGGCTGTATACCGAACAAGCTGTGTACCGATTTCCGCTCCTTCCACCGTTACATCTTCACTGTGGATTTGAATTGGTTTCGCAGTGCTTGCACCTGTATAAGAAGAAATCACATTGATATAGCGCCCTTCTTTTGCTTCCCTTGCGCCTTTTTCTAAATAAACATCGTTATTCGTGCTGATTTCTGCAGCACCCCCCAGATTGAAGGCAGTTCCTACATAAACACCGTCACCTCTGGTCGAACGCCGTGCTTCCTCGGTCAGAGAATTGTTATTATCCTTGATGACACCGCCTGTCATGGTATAGGTGCCGCCACAAACACCGCCGCCTGCATTTGCAACATTGTTTTCAATGGAACCGCCGGTTTGATTAGCAGCGGATGTTGGCCATAAGTATACGCCACCGCCCTGCGAGGCTTTGTTTTCGGAAATTGTACCGCCGGAAATCGTTACATTCGTTGCGTCATACAGAAAAACACCGCCGCCGTAATTCTTAGCACTATTTTTTGTCAGTGTGCCACCGTTAATATTCAGTTCGGTTACGCCGAAGAATGCTGCGATTGCACCGCCGCTTCCTTCCGTCACCTGATTTTCGGAAATTTCGCCGTTTTTAATATTGATTGTAATTTTTTTGCTTTGCTGTGGAAAGGTAAGAATACCGCCACCGTAGTCAAGTGCCTTATTCCCGGTAATTTTGCCGCCGTTCATTTCAAAGGAAGCAGGTTTAGGCTTAAACAATATATCGCCGCCACTTGCATTGGCATAGTCGGCAACATAAACCCCTGCACCATAGCTGCCTTGTCCGGATGTTTTATAGGTACTGTTGTTTGAAATTGTGCCGCCATTCATGACCATAGTTGAGCCAATGATTGCAACGCCGCCGCCGCCATTTGCTGTATTTCCGCTAATTTCGCCGCCGTTCATGGTAAAGATACTGCCATTGCCAAGCAAAATGCCGCCGCCCAATTCATAGTTCCTATTTGTGTTATTACGAATGACAGCTCCGTCCTCCATTGTTATCTCGACACCATTGATCGCCAAAATGCCGGAACCAAACTGAGCCGCTTTATTGTTTTCCAAGATGGCTCCGCTTTTCAGCTCAATGGTACCACCACTTGCAGCCTTAATAATAGAATCGGTTTCCGCAGCATTTTCAGCAGCCACAGAATACTCCGCACCATCAATCACAACATCTTTGAGTGTCAAAGATGCAGACGCATCCTTCAATTCAATCATATAGCCGCCAAGTTTATACCGATGGATTGTTTTTCCGCCAAGGTCCCAGTTTTCTGTTCCTGTAACCTGATACACACTTGCAAGAAAGATATCCCTTGTACCATTTGCATTCGCAAGCTCATTTGCCTTCTCAAGTGTCCTTACCGCCGTATCCTTTGTCAGCCCATCATTTGCATCATTACCATGCGTCTGGTCAAGGTAAATCCCTGTAACAGCAGAAACCGCAAATGCCGCACTTTCTTCATCCGCCTCCAGTGTGCCAATCAGAGAATCCTCATCCTCGGCGAAAAACGCCTCATCCAATCCGCCCTCTCCAAATGCGTCATCCTCCGCAGGTTTTTCTGCCTCAAGGCTTTCCACCTGTCCTTCCGCAGAAGCCTCCCCTGCAAAAGCAGCGCATGGCATAAGCGTAAAGGCCATCAGAAATGCCATTGCACATGATACTATTCTTTTCCTCACTTTCTAAAACCTCTCTTTCCATAAAACCATGAAAAAATTCTTTGTATAAGTTGCCTGCTTGGGTGCGTAGCATCTAAAAGCCACACGCACTAATTTCAAGTTATACCAATATTTCCCCCGCCATACAATCGTTAAAATTATCTTCATTAACAATGTATAGCTCAATTTAAAACAATCCAAAGCTCCTAAATTCATATTCAAACCTTTCACAACAATTATTTATTTTTGACAAACACAGACACATTTCGACAGATTTTTTCAATATTCTACCGTGTCATTTTCATTTATCCATCTGTTGACGTGTTCATAAAATTTATGTTATGGTATATTTTGGTAAATGAGTTTCTATCATCGAAAATATGATTATTTATCTCGTAAAAATACTATTCTAAAAGGAGTAACCCGAAATGGATAAATGCAGCACCGCCGTAAAAAGAGCCAAAATATACTGCCTGTTTGTCGGAATCTTTGCTTTCTTAACTGCGCTCCTTCTCAGCCAAGCTTTTTTTAATTATACGGAAAAAGAAATGAAAATGAGTGCAACCTATACGGCACAAAGCACAGTAAAACGCATCAACGCACACCTTGTTCAATATGTAGCTCTTTCCGATTTCTTGGAAAACATGATTAACTCAGGCTATGAGCTGAATGAAAATACCTTTTCCAAGCTTGCGCAGCTGATTCCGAATCATAACAACATTATCAAAGCATACGAGCTGGCACCGCAGGGAATCATAACGGAAATTTATCCCAAGCAGGAAAATGAAACGGTTCTGGGCATGAATATTCTGACGGAGCATGAACGAAATTATGACGCACAGCGGGCAAAGCAAACCAAGGGGTATACCATCGGCGGCCCTTATACATTAAAACAGGGCGGCTACGGTGCATTGCTTTTCGATCCGGTCTATCAAACCGATGCTTCTGGCAACCGCACCTTCTGGGGCTTCGTTATCATGGTAATCGACTGGGATGAGTTTATTGATAAAATCGGCTTGGAGCGCTTAAGCGATGCCTCCTATTGCTATGAAATATGGGCAAAAAACAGCCAAACAGGCGAAAAAATCACTTTGGCACAGAGCCAAAAAGATATGCCCCAAAATTGCCTTACCGTTGAATGTGGGATTCCCAATGATACTTGGTATGTGAATATTGCCCCGACTGCCGGATGGATTCCGACTGTCTGGTGGGTAATTGCAGGCATTTTTTCGTTGATTCTCTCCATAATGACTGCTACTATTTTTTATCAGCTTTACAGCAAAAAATATCGGGAAAAGCAGTATATCGATGAGCTGCAAAAGGCAACCGAACAGGCAAGACTTGCGAATGAGGCAAAAACGAAATTTCTTTTTCACATGAGCCACGATATCCGCACGCCAATGAATGCAATCATCGGTTTTTCCGACCTTTTGGAAAAGCATTTACAGGATGAAAAAAAGGCCTCTGTGTATTTGAAAAAGCTGCAATCCTCCGGTAACCTCCTAATGACAATCATCAATCAGGTTTTGGAGATTGCCCGCATCGAAAGCGGAACAGCCACCCTGCGATTAGAGGCCGAGGATATGGAGGCACTGTTCCACTCTTTGTATACTGTTTTTGAATCGGATATTCAAAAGAAGGGACTTCATTATTCCGAAGAAATCCATATCCGACATAAGTATGCCATTTGCGATAAAACAAGATTGCAAGAAATCCAATTAAATATCGTGAGCAACGCAATCAAATATACGCCAAGCGGACATACCATCCATATATCGCTCAATGAGGCGGCATCCGATGATAAACAGGCGCAGTATGTTTTCACTTGCACGGATACAGGCATTGGCATGAGCGAGGAGTTTCTTTCCCATATCTTTGAGGAATTTTCCAGAGAGGAAACCTCTGCAAAAAATGAGGTTCTGGGTACAGGGCTTGGGTTGCCTATCGTAAAATCCATTATTGAGCTGATGGAAGGAACGATTCAAGTGGAAAGCAAGCAAAACATCGGCACAAAAATCACAATAACCCTTCCTTTTTATATTGCAGAAAAAAAGGATGTTTATGGAAAGCAGGAAACCAAGAAGCCCTCTCTCTCAAAAGAAAAGCCCCGCCGCATTTTGCTTGCCGAGGATAATGCACTGAATGCGGAAATTGCATTAGAGCTTTTAAAGGGGGCAGGCTTTCTTGTGGAACACGCCGCGGATGGCCAAGCGTGTGTGGATATGCTCAGTCACGCAGAGGATGGCTATTATGACTTGATTCTGATGGATGTGCAAATGCCGATTCTAAACGGCTATGAGACAACGAAAAAAATCAGACAGATGGAAGATCGGAAAAAAGCGGAAATTCCCATTCTTGCAATGACGGCGAATGCTTTTTCTGAGGATCGGCAGGCCGCACTGGAGGCAGGCATGAATGACCATGTTGCTAAGCCTATCGATATGAATGTTTTGCTTCGGGTTATGATGAAATATCTGTAACACGCAAAAAAACTTATAAAATTAACTGAAAAACGGCAAACAAAAATACAAGGACGCTCCTTCTTTTTGATGGACGTCCTTGTTTTCTTGTTAGTCGAATCAGTACAAAATCGCACAAACGGTAGCCGGTATATATTTTGTTACAAGCTTTGACACTCCACACAGCTAAAGCAGGAGGATTCTTGGTGGCTGCCAAAGATATCGGCTGACCGGTTCATTTCTGATAGGTCTCACCCCAAGTTATGGCTATTTCAAACTTGTATGGCAAAAGCAACCAATAACCCACGGGAGCATAACGAAAAAAACGGACATTTCTGTCCGCCTAATTTCAATTCCTACTTCTTCCCACAGGATAAACCGTGTCTCTTGCTATTAACATCCAATTCACAATATCAAAAAAACATCCCAGCACGCTTTCACAAATACCCCTTCTTTCCGCAGACATATCATCCCATTTCTGCAATTGCATAATCGCCGCTTTCGCTTTCGTATACGCTTCCACTGCATCTTGGTTCTTGTATGATATTATTAGATTGTTTTCATAGATATCCTAATCACCATTCCGCAATTCGAAAAATCCTACTCCTACAACAAGCTTTTGTTTTATTCTATTTTTTTCTAAAAACTCCATCCCCATAACCATATCCATCTAAAGTGTGCTCCATACTCATGCTTTTTGCTAATGCATCTGCACTAATATAAAGCTGATTATCTATACACAAAAAGGCTGGAAATACCTCATCCTCAATCAATTTCCCATCTTGTGTATAAAGCTGTAAATCCGTTCTATTTGCAAAAACAGGTACAAAATTACGCACCGTATTTGCATTTTTCAACTCAATACTGACTTTTTCCGTACCCAATAAGAGTGCATTCTCACTCTGTATTGTTACTTGAATGCTCAACAATTCCATTAACGCAGGCGAAACACTAAAGTAATTCTCTGTTACCGTTGTCCCCATAGTTTTTGAAATACAAATTACATCTACACCCTTCTGCCATGCATTTTCTATAGTTAAATTCAAATCCTTTGCGGCTGTCTGACTTTTTAAAATAGAGCACCCCGATAAATCGAATCTACCTGTCTTTTGGTATGAAACACCCAATTCCTCTACATATATCTTTTCTGTCGAAAGGACATCCTCTTCACCTCCATCCCAAATGGAAGCAACTCTCTATTCACTTTTCATTTAGACATAAAACTAAATTTATTTATATGTTCTACTTCAGTTTATTTTAACCTAAGGTAAGAGCAGCCTTTCCACCAACAGAAGTAAATCTTAGCCATAAAGCAACATATTTTCAAACAAATCCTCATATGTTTCCTCTAATTTTCCAATTGTTTCAATATAAGAGCCGCTTCCCGTGCCGCTTTCTCCCAGCTTATAATAAATCTCTCCCGTTGCTTTATCCACAAGGAACAGACGCACACCTTTGATAACCCAAAAGCTTGCGGTTTCATCCACGCATTGCAGATTCTGAAATTCTGTCTGCATTTCGCCCACATACGGTGTTAGCTTCTGATAGCTCTCGCTTTTCCGGAACATCAGATCATAAAGCTGCAATTTTTCCTTTACATTCTGCACTGCCGTTTCCTTTGTGATTTTCTGCGCGCGGTTATCCAGATTGATGCAGGGATTCCCCATCGGCATCACTTCCTGCATACCATAGGTTACAGTCGCACCAAGCCGTGTCGCAAAAGCGCGCACCGGAACATAAATCTCGTTTTCCACGCAGATTGTCTTGCCGGAAAGTGCCGTATCCTTCACTTCTTCCCTTTGCAGTCCCAGTGCATCGCACAACGCCCCAAGCTCCATGAAGGCACGCCCGTTTTCAATGATGATATGCTCTGCAGACAGACCGCCATTGATGATGAGAAATGTATGCTTTTCTCCCTCCGTCAGCACAGTCTCCTGCCCGGAATCCGCCGTAAATCTATATTTCCATTCTCCCTTGTCAAAATCACTGTTTTCCGTATCCACGCTGTTCCGATAGCAGGGTGTATGCACTTCCGCCGCCCATGCCTGCCCACAGAAAAGCTGTGAAAGCAGAAGTCCGCAAGCCAACATCCTTCTTAAATTCTTCATCGAAAAAACCCCTTTCCTTCAATTAGACACAAATCCGTTTTTTCTTTAATTATAAAGCAGAAAGCACAAAAAGGGAATATGTAAATAAAAATTGAAAAATACGCACGACATTCCTGCCATGCGTATCTCTCAGAATTTATGCTGCCATATTTTCCATGAAAATGCCGTAGCCCTTCGTCGGGTCTGCCAAAGTCACATGCGTCACTGCTCCCACAAGCTTTCCATCCTGCAAAATCGGCGAACCGCTCATGCCCTGTACAATGCCGCCTGTCAGCGCAAGCAGCCGTTCATCCATAATGCGGATATTCATATCCTTATGCTGTCTTCCGCCGTTCTTCTCCAGACTTTCGATTTCTATGGCATACGCCTGCACGTCCTTGCCCTCCAAATCGGAAAGCAGCACAGCCGCGCCCTTTTTTACCTCTGCCTTTGTGGCAACAGGATAGCTTTCACCTGCAAAAACGCCTGCCGCCGCCTTGCCATAAATACCCGTTTCCGTATTTTTCTCGATTACGGCAAGCTTCTCTTGCATCTCTACCTGCCCAATCAATTCACCGGCAGCACCCTTTTCCCCCTTCACAATTTCCGTCAGGGTGGTATCTACCACAGAGCCGCCATGAATCACCATCAGTTCATCCGTATCCACATCATACACACCATGTCCCAATGCGCCGAAGGTACCGTTTTCCGCGTCATAATACGTCACTGTGCCGATGCCTTGGATACTGTCCCGAATCCATGCGCCAATCTGATAGGTCTGCGCGGTATTGCTTAGAACCGGTGTAATCTTCACCTCCTTCTGCCTGCCGTTTCGCTCCAGACGCAGACAAATCGGTTTCCCCTCGCTCTGCTGAATGGTTTTCATAAATGCTTCCTTATTCTCCTGCTTCTCGCCGTTTGCCTGCAAAATGCGGTCTCCGGCTTTCAGAAGTCCCTTGCTGGGTTCATGGCTTTCGTTATCCGCTCCGACTACGCTGCCTGTTTCCAAAACCAGAAGCCCTTCTGTATCCATCGTTACGCCCACCGTTCTGCCGACAGGAATCAGCCTCCGCCGCTCCAACGCCTGTGCGGACTGTGGCACGCCTAACAGAATCGGAATGAAAACCGCAAAAAAAGGCAATACTGATAAAAAAATTTTTCTTATTTTCTGCTGCATCTTCTCCTCTCCCAACCATATTTTTTGGAACAATTTTTTGCTCCAACCTTACTTTCTCCGAAACCCAAAAGCGATATACCGCCCAAAAGCACCAGAAACATACAGGAGGCGACAATACTGCCGAAATCGTTGATTGGGAAATTTTTTAATTTTCAACGGAAAACCCGACGTTGCATCATACAAATTCTGCTCCGATAGAAGTTCATATTCTGCGCCTTCTGCCCCTAAAACCATTGTCTTAACATTCTTTGCAGCATAGTATTGATATTTGCTTTTTCAACAGCCTCTGCCGTAATCAAATCCGTCCTGCCGACCTCCTTCCCATGCAGCAAATAAATCAATTCACCGACCTTCTCCCCTGCCGCAACCGGCGCATCCATAGCAGGCAAAAGCTCCGCTTTCGTTTCCCATTCACCGCCGATATCCTTTTTCAGAAGAATAGAAATCTCCTCCTGCACCACAGTCGAAACGCTGTCCTTCATGCCCTTTGTCACAGGAATACGCCCCATTTCCTTCCCTGCGGGCAGTCCCTTTTCCGCGCTATAATTGGCAAAGCCATAATCCAGAAGCTTCATGGTTTCCTGAAAGCGCAGCTTGAAATCCGGTGCCGCCATCACAACGCCAATCAGGTGCAGCCCGTTGCGCTCCGCCGTCCCGGAAAGACAATAAAGTGCCTTGCCCGTAGAGCCTGTTTTCAGCCCCGTTGCACCCTCGTACCATTTGATCAGCTTATTCGTATTCGTTAAGCCAAATTCGGACTCCCCCTTGCGCGTTTTATGTATGATGGTATCCTGCCATGTGGTCGTATATTTCTGCACCTCCGGGAATTTCGTCATCAGCTCCCGACTCATCAGCGCAATATCATACGCACTGGTTTCGTGTCCGTCCACATCCAGTCCGCAGGCATTGACAAAATGCGTTTCCTGCATCCCCAATTCCTCTGCCTTCCTGTTCATCCGCTCCACAAAGGCCTCCTCACTACCTGCCACAAACTCCGCCATGGCAACTGCCGCATCATTCGCAGATGCAATCGCAATACATTTCGTCAGCTCTGCGGCTGTCTGCGTTTCGCCCGGCTCCAAAAAAACCTGCGAGCCACCCATACTCGCCGCATGCTCGCTCACCTGCACCGTTTCCTCCCATCCAAACTGTCCTGCCGCCTCCGCTTCGTAAATCAGCAGCAATGTCATCACCTTTGTCACGCTGGCAGGCGGCATTGCCTCGTGACTGTTTTTTTCATATAAAATTGTTCCCGTGCCTGCGTCCATCAGCACCGCACTTTTACTTTTCAGCTGCAATGCTTCCGTTTCCGCCGCAAAAGCAGACAGGCTGAACCCAAGCGATAGCACAGACATCAGCAGTATCGTCAATACTCCCTTCCAATTCTTCATCCGCCCATTCCTCCCAGATATTCTTATGGATACTCTATGCTTTTCCCCTCTGAAGTATGCAGACGGCGAAATTCTTAAGAGTTTTTTAAATTTGACTGATTTTTACAAAAGTCTGTAATTTTGTTGTATACTGTTGCTATAGCAGAAAAATATTTGTTATAATCTTACTATTGATGAAAAGAAAAGGAGGGTATTCTCTATGAAAAAGACAAAACATACTGTAGCCTTGGCTTTGGCGGCAATGCTGGCATGCCAACCACTTTCTGTTTATGCGGCAACCTTTGCCGATATGAATCAGGTTCCTTGGGCGGGTGCCGAAGCATCTATCAATAAGGCGGCAAGCCTGGGTCTGGTTGTTGGGGAAACCAGAAACGGCAAAACCTATTTCCGCCCCAGAGATTCTGTTTCTCTGTCCGAATCCTGCCAGCTGGCATATAAGCTGCTGATGCAGACAGGCAAGGCAAAGGCGGATGACAGCGTAACCCAGAAATGGACTCCCATTATGAATGCTTACGGCATCCAGAGCTGGGCATATCCTGCCGTTTCCTACTGCTTGGAAAACGGGATTCTGGCTACCTCTAACCTGAGCGGCTTCATGAAAAACGGTTCTAATCTGCCTGCCACAAGAGAACAGGCAGCAACCATCCTTGGGCGCGCCTTAACAAAGGGGGTTTCTTCCTACACAGCAAACGAAACCACAACTACCTTCAAGGACAACAGCAGCATTTCCACAGAAGCAAAGCCCTATGTTGCCCTGCTGAAAAGGGTAGGCGTAGTCAATGGGGACGATTCCAATAAATTCAACCCCAAGCAGACACTGAACCGCACAGAAACCGCAGTTCTGGTCACAAATCTGTACGGTGTACTGGAAAAGGCAACCACACCTACCACACCCACAACTCCGACAACACCCACCAACCCGACCACCTCCACACAGAAGGGTACGGTTGCGACCATGACAAATTTCTATGTCAATCTGAAGGACAGCGCAGCTTACTATATGCTGGCATCCGGCGGCACAACCATCACACTGAACGGTTCTTCTGCCACCATGAGCGATGTCGTAAAGCTATATAAGGCAGGCACCTCCATTGATGTTACCCTGACGCTCGACAGCAACCTGCACATCACCAAGCTGGAGGCAACCTATAAGGAAACCAAGAAAACCAAAGGCAGCCTGACAAAGGTGAGATATAATAAAACGGATAAAGAAGGCTCTATCACGATTGATAAGGACAGCACCTACTCCTTTACCGACAAGGACGATGTAGATATCCGTATCGACAAAAAGAGCTATAGCCTGAAGGAATTGTACGACCTATTCACAAAGGCAGAGGATGACAAAACAACCATTGAGGTTGAGGTTACCCTTGACAACAAAGGAAATCTGACAAAAATCACAGGCAGCACAAAGGAAAGCAGCAGCAGTGATTCCATAAAGGGCAAGGTTTCCAAGGTGAATTATGATAAGTCCGACAAAACAGGCTATATTCAGCTGAAAAATAAAACCACAAAATATTACATCGATGATACAGATGCTGTTACCGTAAAGATTGACAACAAAACAAAAGACTACAAAGATCTGTATAATCTGTACGATGATGGGGATAGCACCATTACCGTTACACTGACACTGAATAAAAAGGATTACGTTACTAAAATTACAGCAACCACCTCCGACAGCGACAGCAAGGATGATGCGGACGGCAATGTTGCAAGCGTTACCTATAAAGAAAGCAAGGACACCGGTACGGTAAAAATCGGCAGCAAGACCTATGATATTGACGATGTAGATGATGTCGATATCTCCATCACCGACGGCTCCGATAAGATTAAAACATGGGAAGATTTCTATAATGCCTATAAGGACAAAAAGACCATGAATGTTTCCGCTACCGTTAAAAATGATGAGGTTACAAAAATCACAGGTAAGGTAACACAGGCAAAGGGGGAGCTTTCCAAGCTTGGCAAGAACTACATCAAAATTGAAGGCAAATACAGCAATAATACCTTCAGCTATGATTTTGATGAGGATAATACAGATAACATCAAGGTAAGCATCACCAATGCTTCCGGCGTAAAAACACTTACGAAGCTGATTGACTGGCTGGAATCCGGCGATGAACTGAATCTTGTACTGACACTGGATAAAAACGGAAATATCACAAAAATTTTCGGCGAATATCTGTAATTTCGCCAAAACGTACTGACCATAAAGGGCAACACCTGCATGAAAAGGCGTTCAGACAAAAATCATAAAAGCAAAGGGATTTTCCTTTTTATGAGTCTGCGCTTTTGCGCAGACTCATTTTTTATAGGAGTATTATATGAAAAAAATACATTCGGCATTTGCGCCGTTTCTCGGCATCCTTATCCTGCTTGCGGTTTGGTTTCTGCTTTGCCGCGCAGAGGTTTTTAGTCCCTACCTTCTGCCGACACCACAAAAGGTGTTCGACAGCTTTCTGCGCATGCTTTTCTCCGGAGAATTGCTTCGGGATGTGCTGATTTCCTTTATCCGTATTCTGAAGGGCTTCGGCATCGCTTTTCTGCTTGCGTTTCTGCTGGGGATGTTCCGTGCGCTCCTGCCTGCCGCAGAAAAATATTATAACGCAATCGTGCAGTTTTTCCGCAATGTACCGCCGCTGAGTCTGATTCCGCTTCTGATTCTCTGGTGCGGCATCGGGGAAACCACAAAAACCGTTATTATCGTGCTGGCCTCCTTCTTCCCGATGTATCTGAACATCGTAAAAGGCTTTACGGGCTGTGACCAAAGGCTATTGGAGGTTGGGGATGCCTTCGGCTACACAAAATTTGAAAAATTCCGCTATATCCTCCTGCCCTACGCCTCCGCCGATATTCTCGTTGGGATGCGCATCGGCATGGGCTATAGCTGGCGTGCCATCATTGCGGCAGAAATGATTGCAGCCTCCAGCGGTATCGGGCATTTGATTCTGTTCGCGCAGCAGCTGAGCCGCACCGATAAGGTGATTGTCGGCATTTTTGTGGTTGGGCTTGTCGGTCTGGCAACCGATAAATGCTTCGGCTTTTTGCTGAAAAAATTATTTAAGGGGAATGGTGAAAATGGCTGGAATTGAATTAAAGCATATACAGAAGGCATACACCGTAGACGGGCGGACGCTCCCCGTTTTAAAGGATATCTGCTTGCAGATTCCCGAAAACAGCATCACCGTCCTTCTTGGGAAAAGCGGCTGCGGCAAAACCACCCTGCTCCGCTTAGTGGGAGATTTAGAGAAGCCAAACAGCGGAGAAATTCGCTTTGCGGTCACGCATAAAACCGCCTTTGTGTTTCAGGAGCCGCGGCTCATGCCTTGGCTGACTGTGTGGGATAATACTATTTTCGGACTGAAAAAGCACTCCTATGATACAGGAAAAATCCAAGCCCTGCTGGAAACGGTTGGTCTGGATGGCTTTCAGATGGCCTATCCCCATCAGCTTTCGGGCGGAATGCAGCAAAGAACCGCCATCGCGCGTGCTTTGGCGTATGCGCCCTCCTTCCTTCTGATGGATGAGCCCTTTGCCGCATTGGATCATTTCACGCGCACGCAGCTGCAGAAGGAGCTGATTCGCCTGCAAAAAAGTCAAAATACAGGAATTTTATTCGTCACCCACAGCATTGATGAGGCCCTGCTTCTGGGGCATAAAATTGCCTTTATTGAGGATGGATGCATCAAAAAGGAATTCCTTTTGGATACGGATTGCGAAAATCGCGATTTATTATCCAAGGAACTGATTGAACTGAAACGGGAAATTCTCGCACAGCTTCATTTATAAAAAAACTGTCTTTCGGCAGTTAAAATAAGCATTTTATCATTTAAAAATTTAGGAGGTATTACAAATGAAAAAAAGATTGATTGGCATGGCAATGGCAGCCGTTCTGGCTATGACGGCGCTGACAGGCTGCGGCACCGCAGAGGATACATCCTCTCTCGATTCGCTGACCTTCACCTATGTCACCTCTCCCCTGAACCTGCCCTCTATCGTGGAAAAGGAGGAAGGTATTTTCACAAAAGCCTTTGCGGATGACGGCATCGAGGTGAAATATGCAGAAATCACCTCCGGCGCAGACCAGACACAGGCACTGGCAGCCGGAGATGTACAGGTGCTGTATGCCGTTGGCGCAACCTCTGTCATTCTTTCTGCCGCAAATGATGCAGATATCAAGGTGCTGAACATGTATAGCCGCTCTCCCAAGGCATTCTGCATGTATTCCAAGGATGAAAGCATCAGCTCCCCTGCGGATTTGCGCGGCAAAACCATTGCAGGCCCTGTCGGCACAAATCTGCATGAACTCTTGGCGGCATATCTTGCAACCGCGGATATGACAGTGGATGATGTAAACTTCGTCAATATGGGTATTCCCGAAGCAAAGGCAGGTCTGGAAGGCGGCAGTGTGGATGTGGCATTGCTGGCAGGTGCAGCCGCATATCAGACACAGCAGCAGGGCTATCACCTGATTACCGACGGCGAGGGCTTGATTAACGCCATCATTGCAGTAGCAGTCACAAATAAATTCTATGAAGCGCACCCCGAAATCATCGAAAAGCTGCAATCCGCACAGGCAGAAATCGCAGACTTTATGCAGAACCATGAACAGGAAGCCTACGAAATGGCAGCAGCGGAGCTGGATTTGGATGTGGATGCCGTAAAGGAAATGGCACAGTATTATGACTTCTCCACAGAGATTACTGCTGCGGATAAGGAGGGCTTCCAGCGCACCGCTGATTTTATGTATCAGGCAGGCATGATTGAAAAAGAGCTGGATGTAAATACATTATTTTAACTAAAGCAAACTCAGGATTCCACTTGGGACAGAGCGAAGCAATGCGCCCTTGCTTCCCGATTCCTTCCGCAATAAAAAAAGCGTCCAAGCTTGGACGCTTTTTTGTTGCTCCTCCTTCAGATGGACAAGCCTTGCTTCATGCCCCAGAAATTCATTATAACGGAAGGATTCCCTTCTGCCATTTTCCATCTGACAGTAAAAATGGTGGGGATATAATTCCAGCACCACGCCATGACGAATTTCCCGGGTAATATATGTATAATCCTTCAAAAGAGAACGCTCCTCAACAATAATAGACTTCCCCTTTTCCAATCCATACTTACCTGCAAGCTCCTTCAGCCATGTATTTTTCCACATTCTTCTTTCCTTCATCTCATACCCCTTTCTCATTACGGTTTATTCGTAATTATGCTTAAAAAAAATAAGTTGCTCCTTTGTCTGACACAATCATACTACGGTTTTACCGTATCTGTCAACGGGTTTTCCGTAATTTTTATAAAATATATTGCATTTCTACGATTTAACCGTATAATAAAAATAGGAAGGTGATTTTATGGACAACAGTAAAACCATACTGGCGAAAAATATCCGCTATCTCATGGAACAGAAGCAAAAAACAAGAACCGAGCTTTGCGAAGCACTTGGCGTAAAATACACTACCCTCAGCGACTGGGTAAACGGAAAAACCTATCCCCGCATTGATAAAATCGAGCGGATGGCGGCGTATTTCGGTGTGGAAAAATCTGCCCTTCTGGAGGACAGAAACCATCTGCCGCAGGATGCCATCCCCTATACCCCTCGCCCGACAAAGCCAATCCCCATTGTTGGCGTGGTCAACTGCGGCATGCCCCTTCTGGCAGAGGATAATATTGAGGGCTATATCGAAACACCCTTGGAGGATTTAAACAGCGGCGAGGAATATTTCTGGCTGCGTGCCAAGGGGGATAGTATGACAAATATTGGTATCCACGAAGGAGATTTTCTGCTCATCCGCAAACAAAGCAACGTGGACAGCGGTGATATCGCCGTCGTTTCCGTCAATGGGGACGATGCCACCCTCAAGCGCGTGATAAAAAAGGAAAATGCGATTGTTCTCCAGCCTGAAAACCCCGCGTATGAAATGAAAATCTTCGTCGGCAAGGAGATGGAGGAGGTTCATATCCGTGGACGGCTGATGAAGCTGGAAAAACGCTTTTAAATAAACTATCAGAAGTACAATAAAGGCAAAGCAATCGGAGGTGAAGCTGCATGACAGCACGCGAGGAGGTATTAGCCTATGCCCTATCCTTTGCGGATGTATACACAGAACGACCCTTTCGCGACCAAAACTGGCAGTTGGTGCGCATCAAGGGAAGCAAAAAGACCTTTCTCTGGATTTACGACCGAGGGGGATATCTCAATCTGAATGTAAAGGTAGCGCCCGAATGGCGTGATTTCTGGCGGAACACCTATCCTGCCGTGGTTGCGGGCTATCATCAAAACAAAATGCACTGGAATACGATTATTCTGGACGGCACCATTCCCACGCAGGATATCAAACGCATGATTGCCGAAAGCTACGATTTGATTGCGGATAGTCCCACCAAGCGCATCTACGAGGCGGTCAAAAAAATCCCCAAAGGCTGTGTCGCAACCTATGGGATGATTGCGGCGCTGGCAGGTGACCCGAATATGGCGCGCGCGGTCGGCAATGCCCTGCATAAAAACCCGGACCCTGCAAATATCCCCTGCTATCGTGTTGTCAATGCAAAGGGGGAGCTTTCCGGTTCCTTTGCCTTCGGCGGAGAAGCTGCACAGGAAAAGCTGTTGCAGGCGGATGGCATTGAGGTGGTCAACGGAAGGGTCGATTTGGAAAAATATCAATGGAAATTCAAATAGGACGCAAAAAGGGTGTGATAAAATTTATCACACCCTTTTTACCGTCTTATTCTTCATCCAGCTTCAGTACAGACATAAATGCCTTCTGCGGCACCTCTACACTGCCAATCTGGCGCATACGCTTTTTCCCTTCCTTCTGCTTTTCGAGCAGCTTTTTCTTACGGGAAATATCACCGCCATAGCATTTTGCCAGAACATCCTTGCGCATTGCGCTGATGGTCTCTCTGGCGATAATCTTGCTGCCGATTGCTGCCTGAATCGGAATTTCAAACAGATGTCTGGGAATTTCCTTTTTCAGCTTTTCACACATTTTTCTGCCACGCTCTGTTGCAGAATCCTTATGCACAATAAAGGACAGCGCATCCACAGGCTCCCTGTTTACCAGAATATCCAGCTTCACCAGCTCGCTTTCCTGATAGCCCAGCAGTCTGTAATCGAAGGACGCATAGCCGCGGCTTCTGGATTTCAGCACGTCGAAGAAATCGTAAATAATTTCGTTTAACGGCATGTGGTATGTCAGCATCACACGGGAGGAATCCAGATATTCCATACTGATGTATTCGCCGCGCCGCTGCTGGCAAAGCTCCATAATCGGGCCGACATAATCCTTCGGGAGCATGATTTCCGCCTTCACAATCGGCTCCTCCATCTTCTCGATTCTGGCAGGATCGGGCATATTGCTCGGGTTGGATAAATCAAAGCTCGTCCCATCCGTCAGGTATACCTTATAAATAACACTGGGGGCAGTTGTTACCAAGTCCAGATTATATTCTCTTTCCAGTCT
>UMEJ01022691.1_pt1 | contig 34685 bp, 31 predicted proteins | sample 1964731 | NCBI WGS metagenome assembly UMEJ01 (sample SAMEA4836018, study PRJEB28245) | human gut metagenome | biome: gut microbiome; material: fecal sample | place: Denmark | collected 2008 | reverse complement strand
AATCGTAAAGTCATTGTTTCCTTCTTTTAATGTTGCTTTGTAGCTCCATTTTCCACTCCATTTTCCACTAGAATAATAAACAGAACCAACATTAACCTTACTTCCATTAACCGTAACTGTTGGCGAGCTGTCATTTGTATCACTTACAGTTCCGCTTATTGTCACGGTTTCTGCGTTGCTTGTTGCAGGGCATTCAGTGATTTTTAATGTGGGTGCGCCCACGCCAAAATTGATTGTTTTCTTTACTGTTGTTGCTTTGCCTAAACTATTTGTTGCCACAATCGTAAAGTCATTGTTTCCTTCTTTTAATGTTGTTTCATAACGCCAACCTCCACTGGAATAACGATAGTCAACATTAACAGATTTTCCGTTAACGGTAACTACAGGAGAGCTATCATTTGTATCCTTTACAGTCCCACGTATCGTCACAGTTTCTGTATCACTTGTTGCAGGGCATTCAGTGATTTTTAAGACCGGAGCACCTATTTCATATTTAGCTGTCAAATTGATTGTTTTCGTTTTCCCTGCACGCTTTCCTTCAATCGTAAAATCTTTCGTTCCTTCTGTTTCAAATTCATAAACATAATTTCCTTCATATCCACCATAATTATTGCTCATTTTAACTGCTTCACCGTTCACCGTAACAGTTGTACCTGCATCAGCACAAATATTTATTGTCACTGTTTCTTGGTCATCACCGTAAAGCAACTCTGTCGACATATTTAAGTCTTCATTTATATTTGTTACAGCCTGTTTTGTAGCACGGTTTAACAATGCAACAGTTTCTGCCCTTGTTATACCCTTAGCTGGTCCGAAAGTACCATTCGGATATCCGCTTATCAACCCTTTTTCACAAGCAATGCTGACATAAGGCAATAAGCTCGGCGAAATACTGCTTCCATCAAGAAACTTCCTTTCAGCATAGTAGGCATCATTTGCATCGTTATCTGTATAACCCCTCATTCGCACTAATGCAACTGCGATATCCTCCCTTGTTGCATATTCTGTAGGATGAAATGCAGGACGTCCGCCAAACGGATTTGCATATCCCGTCAAAAAATCACTGCATGCTTCAACATAGGGATATGACCATTTGCTTTCTGCAACATCAGAAAACGTCGGGGTTGACGGTGTTTCTAATTTTTGATTGAAGGTTGATACAAGAAGTTTGCAAAATTTTTCTCTTGTAACATTTGCTCCCGGACGGAAACTGCCATCTTTATATCCGGCAATAATTCCCTTCTGTGCAAAATAATCAATTTGGGCTTTTGCCCAGTGATTGTTTGGAACATCGATGAATACCACCGTATTTCCATTACCGATGATTTGGCTTACGTTGTCTGCAAACGCTGTTGTACTCAATGATAACAAAACAGCCAGCATTGTTATCACACTAAAAAATTTTTTCATTTTCACACTTATTCCTCCGTTTCTATGTAATACGCTTTCAATTACTACAATCACTTCTTCACCGGACTACCGCACTTCGGGCAGAAGTTCCCACCTTCCAGCTTTGCGCCACACTGTGCACAGAACATTGCCTTTTTCTGCGGCATTGCTGTCTGCTGTGCCTGTTCCGCAGGCTTTGCCACAGGAATCACGCGTTCCACCGTCTTAGACTCAGAATATCCATTCATATCAACAACTCGATTCTGCTCTGCTGCACCATCCAAACCAACAAATTTTGCTTTCCCGAAACCAAGCATCAGAAAAAATATCGGTGCAAGGAACGTCAGGCCTACACCAAAGCCTGTACCTTTCCCAAAGGCTTTTGCCAGTCGCAGATTTGTCTGAATGGTCAAAACGATATTATAAATAGGAATCAGAAGCAGTAGGAACTTAATGCCGTTCCCCCATACAATATCGTACAACGTGTATGTATTATAAAAAGGAATGATTGCTGCCCAACCGGGTCTGTCCGCCTTCTTAAAAATTTTCCACATTGCAACAACAACAGCCACCAGAAAAATAAGCCATGGTATTAAGGCTCCAAACATATATCTCATGCACAAATAGTAGTAATAAATATCATCCATTCTCAGTATCCTCCTTATCCTTTCCTGATTCCTTCTCCTGTAATGCGAAATACGCATCCAATCCGTCTGCAATACCGTAGGCAATTTTCTGCTGATATGCCGCATCCGCCATACGCCCGTCCTCCTCAGGGTTAGTCATATAGCCGACCTCCACAATCGTTGCAGGCACCTGACACCAGTTAATACCACTCATGGTATCTGTTTCCCAGACGTATTGTTTCTTTGCTCCTGTCTGTGCGGTCAGGCAGTCCAGAATGTTCTCTGCAAGTGCCCTGCTCTGTGCATATAATTCTCCATTATAGGGATTCTGCGGTGTCTGGCATATTGTCATCGCCCCATTTACAGAAGAATCCTCCGAACCATTTGCATGAATACGCACGAATGCATCCGCATTTGCTTCATTCGCAAAAATTGCCCGTTCCGCATTACTGAGATTCACATCATTTTCTGTTCTCGTCATGAAAACTTCATATCCTCTCCCTTCCAGTTCCGCCTGCAATGCCTGTGCAATCAGCAGATTCAACTCATATTCATGCAGACCGCTCACGACACCGCTTGTCCCACCAGAAACCTTCGCCTTTGTTTGCGCCGCACCGGGACCAATCGGCTCCCGCTCTGCATTACCCCTCGTCTGATGCCCAGCATCAATCACCACAAGATACCCGTTTTTCTGTTCGATTTCTTCTACCTCCTCCGTTTCTGTCTGATTTATCTCTTTCTGTTTCACCACTGTTTCCGCTTGATCATCCGCCTGCTTCGCATGGCACCCTGTCAGGATAAAGACGAACGTGAGCAGAAGCAAAAAGCCTAACTTCCCTGTATTCTTCATATTTACCGATACCCCATTTCCTTCTCATAGGAAACAATCAAATCCCTGTTTGCAATCTCAACCTCATTCAGCATGCTTTCCTTGAAATCCTCAGGCGCAATAGAGGGTGTGTACCAGCTGCAGGAATTGAAATATGCCTGTAGACTTTTGTCTTGGAACATTCTGCCATGGCGTGCATAAATTTCATTTCTGGCGATTTTCAATTCCTCTTTGGACAATCCCTCTATATCCAATTTCTTTAAGTTTTCAAAATCACTATAGGGGAATATAAATTCATTCAGTGCCGCTTCATCCGTCGCTGTCCAAGGCTGACATTCCAGAGCGTCAAAATCCAGAGAATACTGTAGTCCTTTATCAAGCATATCTGTACTTACTGTCAGATCCCCATCATAAAAAGTGATCCAAGCATATAAATATGTGTATTCGTCATCTATTTCTCCGGTTGCAATCCCAATATCCTCATCAATATCATCCAGTATTGTTTCCGCATAAAGCGCTCTTGATGACGTACTTGCATCCATACTGAACCAATATTTCCCTGTATCCTTCCAGATTTTGAAATAAATCGGTTTTCCGTTATCTAGATATGCGACCCAGTTGCCCAGATAATCATCGAAATCCTCATTTAACCAAGCGAAATCTTTATCATCGTCAGACAGTTCATCTGTCAGATATCCATCTTCGGCAACGTCGTCGTCTTCTGTACCATCCATTCCCATTCCAAGGCATGCAATCGCAATAATGGCAGCCAGAATAATTGCAGCCCCAATTGCCCATACCCCTTTTGTATCCGTATCCGGTCGTTTTTCATATCTCGGCTGATTGCTCTGCCCTGTTGTCGTCTGCGGCTTGGGTACTGTTATCTGTGGCTTTGTAGGCTCCGTTCCATCCGTCTTCGCACCACAGAAAACACAGAATTTACTGTCCTCTTCAAGTTCACTTCCGCAGTACGGGCATCGTTCCTGTCCAATCTTTTCGCCGCAGTTGGAGCAGAAAACTGTATCCTCATCCACCTCCGCACCACAATGTGGGCATTGCGGGCGCTCTATCTTTTCTCCGCATTGCATGCAGAAAACATCATCCTCTACCACTTCACTTCCGCATTTTTTACAAATCATACTGTTTCCCCCTTTGCTTCCAAACCATCCTTTACTGCATTACATCAAAATCTTATTCTCATACATAATTCCGGGTAGGATGTGTTCCTTACAATCTCCGATTCATACAGTTGATCCAGATAAAATATCAGTAATTCATCATAAAAATTCGTAAGTACAATTCCTATCACAAATAAAATAATTATGACAACAACGGAACCAATCCCAAAGGTCCAGACTGTACATATTAGAAGATTCATAATCCCAAAAAGAATCAATGCATCCAGAATCCCTTCTCCGGCTATTGCCAATATAATCATTGCCAAAATAAAGCTAAACACTGTACATACCGCATATACCGTAAAACCCTTTCTTTTTTTCTCAAAATTATCTGATATATAGTCGTCCTCTGCTTCTATATCTTCTATTGCAAGCAGTTCCCCCATTTTCTTATCAGTTTTTGTACAAATAAATCCCTGAACACTCAAAATCATACCTATCAACAGAATTACCCCCACAATAATTGCTGCCCTATCACTACCATCACTGGCATTGTATTTATAGGACAACCTTGATAACACCATCATATATACTCCGAATAAAAACCCTGCGCTGAATATAAAATATTTTAATTTCCAGAAAAAATAAGCTCTTTTTTCCTTTTTTAAAAGCTGTCGATAATCTTCTGTATGCTCCAGCCCCCGCTTCTGATATGCTTCTATTTTTTCAAAGAGATTCATCTCTCTTACTTCTTCCGCAGAAGGAACCGCTTCTTCCTCGTTATCCCTCGCTGTTATCTCCTCTGCCTGTTCTTCCGCCTCTACAGCCACATTTTCTACAACCTCTTCCTGCACAGAAAGATTCTCTGTTATCCTTTTTCCACATTCGGAGCAGAAAACCGCATTCTTATCCACTGCTTTTCCACAATGCGGACATTGCATCCGTTCGATTTTCCTGCCGCATTTCGTGCAGAAAACGGCATTTTCCGCCACCCTATTTCCGCATTTTGTGCAAATCATATCCTTCCTCCCACTAAGCCATATACATAATAAAATCCTTTCAGCAACACCCACACATAAAACTGTCCGAGCGCATAGCCACAGCACATTCCCGTCAGCAAACGTCGCAGATTCGTCGATTCCAGAATCTCCATTCTCTGCACAAACCAATCAAAAAACATGACAAACAGCAAAAAGCCGAACCATTTTCGCGGAAATGGATAGATAAAAAATAGCACCATTCCGGCAAACTGCCCCAGCACAACCCCTGTACACCTTGCACAAACAGGAAATTGATACCCATGATAAAAAAAGCTTCGTTCCGGCTTCTGATGACATCCAGAGGATGTGCCTATCTGCATCAGCTTCTCATATACCCTTTTCCTATCCAATGGCATGAACCCCCAAAGCAAACCCAATAATCACACTTGCGGCACAAAGTCCACAATACCTCAGCCAGAAAGAACTCTGTTCTCCCTCTGTCAGCAAATCCCGAAGTTGCCTACCTGTGCTGTCCTGCAATGCCTTATAAATAGAAAACCAGAGCCCCACAACAACCAGAACAAAAATGGCAAGAATCCAAAAATCAATCGAACCATCTATGCTGTTCCCAATCAGCCAACAGATAAAAAATGAATAGAGTGCCGCCATCAACATGGACGTATTCGCTTTTTCCAGAGCAGATTGCTTGGACATGAATTCTTTTCCACATTGGCGGCAAACCCACCATGTTTCACTCCGCACCTTTGTTCTTACTGAACCGCCGCAAGCTCCGCAAAGTAGTCCCAAAGGACCTAATAAAATAAGCCCACAGCATCCATTCCAAAAGCTATAGCCGCCGCCTGAGGTTTTCACATTTGTTTTCACCATAGGATAACAGAATTCACTGTCCGCCCTACAGGATGGACACGAAAAAATATCAAAGTCCCCTACAATTTCTGTCTCCTGCTGTTCCTGTAGGACAGGTACATTTTTCACGACATCTTTCATGCCCGAAAGGTTTTTGCCGCATTCCTTACAAAATACCGCCCCATCCGGATTTTTCTTTCCGCAAAATTTACAATACATAGCTTCCCCCCTTCAATCTTTATGTTAGATATCGTTTTTTGTTATCTTATAGCATATTTTATCGTGATTCCACATATTTTACAATAGAAATACCAAACAAAAAACAGGTGGTGAAGCGTCATGGAAAAACAGCAGTTAATCGAAATCGGGCATCGTTTACGCAAGCGCAGACAGGAGCTTGGCTTGACCCGAGAAAAAATGTCCGAATTAGCAGACATCGGCTCCGGCTATTACGGGCAACTTGAGGTCGGCACGTCCCAGATGTCCATTGATACCCTTATCAAGCTTTCCCATTCCATGCACCTTCCGATGGAATACATCATCTTCGGGGATGAAGAAGCAGCAGGCGATCCTTCCGCCGTCATTGATTTACTAAACCGCTGCACGCCGAGAGAGCTTTCTCTGGCGGAAGAAGTTCTGAAGCTGTTTCTAATGAAGGAACGCTGACACCTTTTCCGCTATTATAAATAATTTTTCTTCTGAAAAAGTACACTCGCAGTACACTCTTTTCCGCCGCAGGTATGCTATACTGGTGGCAGAGGTGAGAGCAATGAAAGATACAGCTGAATTGATGAATGAAATCAAACATGCAAAAAATATTCTGGATTATATGGAACGCAATCAGGGGGAAATGCATCTGAACACCCTTGCGGAATGTCTCAATGAGTGGCTTCCGAAAAAGGGCTGTCAGGTTTCGGATGTTGTAAAAAAATCAAATCTGAATAAATCCTATGTCTATCAAATTTTTAACGGAAAGAAATTTCCCTCTCGGGACAAGGTCATTGCGTTGGCGTTTGGCTTGGAATTAAATGCAGAGGAAACACAAAAGCTTCTGAAACAGGCAGGCTATCGGGAGCTATATCCCCGTGACAGAAGGGATGCACTTCTGCTCTTTGCTATCAATCAGAAAATGGATATTGTAGGGGCAAACGAAGTGCTATATGATCATGAAATTGAAGTATTGGAATAAAGAAGGGTACCGACTATGCCTAAGTCGGTACCCTTTTTCTATGAGCCTGTGAAAAAAACTCTGTAAAAACATAAATAACAAGGCCTTCTATGATAGAATAAAAATATCATGAGGAGGCCTTAAATTATGCCAAGAAGAAAAAGAATGTCCGAGGGTAAGAAAAACATTATTGCAGCACTTCTGCAGGAATACGATATCCAGTCAGCAGAGGATATCCAGGACGCTCTCAAAGATCTGCTGGGCGATACCATCAAAGAAATGATGGAAGTTGAAATGGATGAACACCTGGGTTATGAGTCCTATGAACGCTCTGAAAATCCCAATTCCAGAAATGGATATAAACAAAAACAGATTCGCAGTAAATATGGCGAAACCACACTGAGTGTTCCGCAGGACCGCGACAGTACATTTGAACCTAAAATCGTCAAGAAACGTCAGAAAGACATCTCTGCAATCGATGATAAGATCATTTCTATGTATGCCAAAGGCATGACAACACGCCAGATTTCTGAGATGATTGAAGATATTTATGGTTTTGAAGTCAGCGAAGGCATGGTTTCTGATATCACAGATCGTCTTTTGCCGGAAATAGAAGAATGGCAGAACAGACCTCTGGCAGAAGTGTATCCGATTCTTTTTATCGATGCCGTCCACTTTTCGGTGAAAGATAATAACGTTATCCGTAAGCTTGCTGCATATGTGATCCTAGGCATCAATCACGAAGGCAAAAAAGAGGTGTTGACCATTCAGGTTGGCGAAAATGAGAGCAGCAAATATTGGCTGACAGTACTGAATGAGCTGAAAAACAGAGGTGTGAAAGATATCCTGATTCTTTGTGCTGATGGTCTTACAGGAATCAAAGAAGCTATCAATGCCGCCTTCCCTAAGACCGAATATCAGCGCTGCATCGTACATCAGGTAAGAAATACACTGAAATATGTACCAGACAAGGATAGAAAAGCCTTTGCCACAGATCTAAAAAGCATTTATCAGGCACCTACTGAAGAACAGGGAAGGGCAAATATGGAAACCGTTACAGAAAAATGGCAGGGTAAATATCCGAATGCCATGAAAAGCTGGTCTTCTAACTGGGATGCCATCTGCCCGATTTTCAAGTTTTCTGCCGAGGTTCGCAAAGTCATTTACACGACCAATGCTATCGAAAGCCTGAACAGCACCTATCGCCGTCTGAATTCCCAGAGGAGCGTATTTCCCAGCCCTACCGCTCTGATGAAGGCACTGTATCTGGCAACTTTTGAGGCATCAAAAAAATGGACTTCGACTCTTCGAAATTGGGGTCGTGTCTATGGAGAATTGAGCATCATGTACGACGGCAGACTGCCCGAATAACAGAAAACAGGCATGTCAGAAGTCCTGAAAAATCAGGATTTTCTTGACATGCCTGCATTTAGTTACTATAGTGTCTGTAAGGTCGGATAGTTGGAAATACTTCTGTTCAGCCTTCAAATCCTATCATAGAAAGCCCATTTACAGAGATTTTTTCACACCGTCTTTTCTATGAAAATATGGATTAAAAGATGTTTGTATCAAAAACATCCAGGTGATATAGCTTTAAGACCGCAGGAGCATACGAATCGCACATCTCGGGCGGAATTATAGCGACTTCTCCCCCTCCCTTAATATAACAAAGCCCTTTAAATCCTTTATAATTATAATATGTTTTCCCTGTATCGTAGTTATATGTTCTGGAAAACATCCCGAACAGCAGATATCCCTGATTCGTGCAATAGCCTGTGGAGATAAAATTCACATTAGGATACTTTTCTTTCAATCGGTCATACACTTCCTTCTCATCCCCCGAAAACACAAACAGCTTCACATTCGATTGTTCAATCTGTTTGATATCCACCGTAGCAAAAACACTATCCCGGTAGGAAGTGAAAACAACGACATTCATTACCTCCCGAAAATCCGTATCCACTGCATAGCTCCATACTGCAAAGCCCGTCACAAGCGTAAGCCACACAATCATCAAGGGATACAACAGCCTGCGGCGAATCTGCCCGAAGCGAATTGCCCATGTAATCTGCCAAACATGATGATACCGTTTCTTAGGCTCCAATGCCGTACATTTTTTCAGAATATGCTTCCAACGCCGCTTTTTTGCCGCTTTACCAAGCAACTCCTTCGCCGTAACGCCAAGGGCATAGATATCTGCCCGTTCATCCGTCTGCGCAAAGCCATATTGCTCGGGTGGTGCATAGCCGCGTGTGCCAAGCAGGCGCGTATCCATTTCCGCCTGTTCCTTTTCCTCTCGCGCCGCATCAAAATCAATCAGGCGAATATGACCGTCACTGCCAAGCAGAAGATTGGAAGGCTTGATATCCCGATGCAGGATATGATGCTGATGCAGAAATCGCAGCACATCGCAAAGCTCAAACAGCCATTTCGTCACCTGCTTTTCCGTTGCCGGAATCTGCTCCAACGATTTTCCTGTGATATATTCCTCCCATACGATCGTTTCGTCCTCCGTATAGGAAACCGCATACAGCTTCGGCAGATACAAATGCGGCAATGCCTGCAGCTGCTCATAAATCCGAAAATTTCCCTGCAAACGCTTTTCCACCGCCATACGGTGATGTTCTGCATCATAGACAAGATAAACCTTGCCCTCTTTGAATGTATCCACTCGTTCCATCTCGCACCCCCCTTGCTGCTTTCAGTATAACAAGGAAGGAACGGAGATACAAGTAGGCTTCCTTTAAGGAAATTTTCTCACCATTCGATAAAATGTTGTTTTACTCACCCCCAGCAGCTGCATTGCCGCAGTGGAGGTGATTTCTTTCTCTTTCCATCTTTTGATGACTCTCTCTGCATCGGGATGGATTTTTGCTTTTCTGCCATGATACTTTCCCTGCTTCTTTGCTTCTGCAATGCCTTCCCTCTGGCGTTGCAGGATATATTCCCGTTCCAGTTCGGCAACCGCGGCAAAAATTGTCAGCATAAATTTTCCGGCAGGGGTAGATGTATCAATAGATTCCTTCTGTGAAATAAATTCAACCTCTTTTGCAGTCAGCTGTTCGACCAACTCCAGAAGGTCTTTCGTATTTCTTGCGAAGCGGCTAATCGATTCCACAATAACGGTATCCCCTTTCCGCACATAGTGCAGCATTTTCTGCAGCTCCGGGCGGTTGGTATTCTTACCGCTGACCTTATCCATATAAATTTCATCCACACCCAAGGCTTCCATCAGCGTCTCCTGCCGAATGGTATTCTGTTCTACTGTGCTTACTCTGATATATCCGATTTTCATAAGCATTTCTCCTTCCATTGCAAAAAATAAAGGAAGGGGCAGCCTTCCTCCATCTTTTTGTCCCATTAGGGTATACCTGATTGAAACAACAAAAATGTGTCCCATTTACATTGGTTTTCCTATTTTGGAACGTTCCATTTAACGGGAGAACCCTAACGAAACGCTTTTAACATTCGCATCCGTAGAATAATCCTCTAGTTCTTCGGGACTAAAGCCTTCCTCCAGCAGGTGCTCCACATCATCCGCGCAATAGCCAAACACCCCTGCTACGGATTTCAGCTCTTCGATATAACTTGTTCCATAGTAGGTCTCAATTATGCCATATCATAGCCGCATCGCCAGCTCCAAGGGTGAGTGGCATAAGAATTATAATAGGAAGCTTTCAGGTGATCGTCGCAGAAGGAGTCTCTAGTAATGCTACCGCAGCTTTCAAATGTAACAGCATATTTTTGCCAATAAAGAAGGCGGTATCATTCGGATACCGCCTTCTTTTGCTCTATTTTAAGGGAAATACGCAATTCTATAGGATTTGTGACTTAATAAGAGTCTATGAGAGTTTTTATTTTAATGGGTCTATTATGAGTACTTGCGCTTTTGTTGTAATCTTTATTTTTCACCTAACGTTTTAGCCTTCTCTACACATTGCCTCGAACACAACCTTATCGACACCTTCCAAGCCAAGGTTCTTTCTGGTTCTGCCTTCATCCATTTCAGGAATAATCGCACGGGCAACTGTAATAACTGCGCTGATACAAGGTGTCGGTACACCCGCTACCTGTCCCATTGTCTGCAACGCAACCAGAGAATAAGGAATATCCTCCATCAAATAACGTGTACGCATCGTTTTCTGCCCCTTAATACCTGTATAGGAAGAAACTGCATTGGTAACTACTTCATACATTGTATCGCCAAAAGTGTCGTATGTATGCTTATATTCATCTACCATTGTTCTCAGTTCCAGACCGTAGGCTTTGCCCAGTGCCATTCTTTCTGCATCCAGTGCTTCAACCAGAGCACCCTGACTGGGCGTAAAGTCCAGATAATACTGGAAATCTTCTTCATGCTCGATTTTTGCTGTGTACAGCAGTGTAGGTGCGGGATGCATCATTGCATTCAGATTATCCAGGCTGACACGCAGAATATCATCTATGAAGTTAAACTGAGGCAGAATATCCGCAAATTTTTCTGCTACCAGGTCATTAAACTTTGCAGGATATGCTGCTGCGGAAAGGCTTGCTTTCTGACCGGAAACTTCTACCTTACCAACTTCTACTGCACGGCATGCGAACAGCAGTGTAGAGGTACCGGCAAGAATGATATTTGCTGTACAGCCACATTCTTTCAGTGTATTTTTAAATTCCACAGGCCCCAGAGATGCATTCGGATTCAGCACAACAATCTGACCATCCTTCAGATAAGGTGCCATTTTCTTCGCCATATCTTTATGGTAAATAGAAGGCAGTACCACCAGAATGATTTCGCATCCTTCCATAACTTTGCCGATATCTGTACTTGCCAATTCAATTTTACCAAAGCCTGTTACATCGCTGTGACCTTCCAATGTAACGCCACCCAGTTCTGTTAATCTATCCACTGTGCTCTGCACTACATCAAAGATTTTTACTGTTCTGCCATGCAGAGAGAGATAACCGGCAAAGGCCTGACCGCCGTTGCCTGCCCCAATAATTGCTATCGGTTTTTGCATAATATTAGCTCCTTTCCTTATTGTAGCATTTCATGTTTTTTCTGTTTACAGTTACATTTCTTTCAATGACGTCATTTGATGGTTTAATTGTACTACAACTAAACAGGTATTGCAATAGGGTTTTCTATTTTTCTTTTCTTTTATTCAATACGTCCATTTTTTTATCTTAAATTTATGAAAATCGTCTAAATTTATTTTATCTGTTCCCCATATAAAAAAGAGAGGCATATTTGCCTCTCTTTCAAAACGATATACACGCCATCCGTATACATCGAAGGTAATTCTTCTATATAAAATCTCTTCCTAAAAATTATTCTTCTTCTGCCACAACTTTCCCCTTTGTCAAAGCACTTACTACCATCAGCGCAATGAAGGATGCAACGATACCCATAACCGCATAGTTAATCGCCGTTTTCATTGCCATCGCTACCGCACAGCCAACACAGCCTGCAACCATACTTGCAATCAGACCCTGTCTTGTGATGAATTTCTTATTTCTGTAAACATATCCTACATAAATCGGGCAAAGCAGAGTTGCCGCAGAAAATGCGTAGGTTGCTACCAGCCATGTCAGTGTATCTGTAAATACCAGACACATCAAAACTGCAACGACCATCGTTACAAGAGACAGTGTTCTGGAAAGCTTCAGCATCTTATCAGAAGGAATGTCCGGTTTCAGAACTGCAAGAATATCTCTTGTGATATTTACTACTACGGATTGTGCCCCACTGGAAACTGTAGACATCATAACTGCGAAAACCAATGCTGCAAAAGCTGCAAGCAGAGGCAGAGGCAGTTGTGCCATAAACCAACCTGTTGCTGTGCTCTGTGCCAGCTCTGTATTCATTGTGCTGATGCTCATACCCATATATACTGCCCATACAAAGCTCAGGAATGCCAGGAATGCAGAAATTGCCAGAGATGCGGGAATTTCTTTTTCTTCTTTAATCGCACAAACACGCTGGAAATACAGCTGATTTGTTACGCCGCCAGGCAATACCGAGAATACCCAGAGCAGTACCGTGCCTGTCCCAAGCTTTTTAATCGAGCCACTCATAGAAAGCATTTCGGGATCAACATTATTCAGAATGTTTTTCAGACCACCGCCCATGTTTGTAACCTCAACAATGGAAACAATGCACATCAGAATCATAAAGCAGGAAAAATAAAGTCTGTCCATGCTACGGTTTTCAGGCCTGCAGGCATAACGAACAGCAGACTTACAAATGTAAAGACAATGCAAAGCAGCTTATAGTCCACACCTGTAATGGTAGAATAGATGCTCCCAAATGCTGTAATCTGAGAGGTAATCCATCCGAAGGGTACAAAGATTGTCATAACCGCGGCTACAATACCTACAAATTTACTGTTATCAGAAAAATGTCTCAGAATTTCAGGTACTGTTGTAAAGTTATTCTGGCGCAACCATTTTGCAGGAATCATGATAAAGAAAAACGGCAAAACCGTCAGCAGACCATAAATCAGAATTGCCACACCATTCAGATACGCATTCCCCAGATGCCCTACCAGAATACCGCCGCCCATAGCGCTGGCAAACTGTGTGCCGATAACTACATAAATTGGAAGACTTCTGTCTGCTACCGCCCAGTCATCCTCGGATACTGCGGAGCGCTTACTGATAACATAAGTCGGAATGAGCGTTGCCAGAATAACCAATACTGTTGCTAAAAAAATTGCTGTTGTTTGAGTCATATACTTCTCCTCCTCATTAAAAAAATTACTTTTGAGAATAAACAGCATCTATTTGAAATCTCTTTTCTCTCACTGGAAGGATATCAAATATTACTGCAAATGAAAACAATATTTTTATATAATTGCTTTTCCTCCTTCACTCTATTACACCTTTAACAAAACTTGTTTAATTGTAGTACTACCAGACAATTTGATTATACTTTAGGAATTTCAAAAATGCAACTCTCTTTTATCAATATCTTTGTAAAACAGCTATTTTCATGGAATTATGACAAAAAACAATCCAAAAATCCCTTTTTTCGACCCCGTATTTAGGAAAAATGAATCAAAAACCGACACATTTCCTCCCTTAGGTATTCTTAGTATTGCTTTTTAGAAAATTATATTGTATGATTGTAGTGCTATTGAACTCAAAAGGAGGTTTCATTTATGACACAAAAGAAAAAGGGGATTCTGTGTATGTTGGCGTCTGTCGTGCTCTTTTCCTTTATGCAGCTTTTCATCAGCATGACAGGCCCCAATGCAAGCGTATTCCACCAGATTTTCTTCAGAAATTTATTGGGCATGATTTTATGTATTTATTTCATCCGAAGGGATCATCTGCCCTATTTTGGAGATTTAAAATCACAGCCCTACCTTCTGGGACGTTCCCTGTTCGGGTTTCTGGGGCTGCTTTTCCTATTCTATGCCACACGCCACGCAGCCCTTGCCGATGTAACCATCGTCTCCAAAACCGGTCCGTTCTTTACCACCTTAGTCGCTATCCTGTTTCTGCACGAACGGCTCTCTCCCGCTCAGATTCCGGCATTGGTGATTATCTTCTTTGGTGGCTGGCTGGTAACAAATCCAAGGTTTGATTCTGCTTTTATTCCATTGGGCGTAGCCCTGCTTTCTGCAATCTGCAATGGCATCTGCTATCCGCTGCTGCGCTATTCCAAGGAAAAGGAGCACGCAATGACCGTAATCATGCACTTTTCTACCTTTTGTGTAGTCGCGTGCATCCCCTTCCTTCTGGTGCATTTTTCTATCCCGCATGGCATGGATATCCTCTATCTGGCATTGGTTGCCATCACCGGAGCATTGGGACAAATTTTTCTGACCTATGCTTACCGCCTGAGCCCTGCCTCCGAAGTCTCTGTTTATGAGCAGTTTTCGGTCGTATGCTCCATTCTTCTGGGATATTTCTTCCTGCATCAGATACCGTCTCTGCGCTCTATGCTTGGCGGCGTTCTCATTGTAGGCACCTCTGTATTCGTCTATTTTTACAATCTCAGAAGAACTGCATAAGGCAACAAAAAAATCTCCTGTTTAAAGGAGATTTTTTTATATTCAAATATGAGGTTACCAAACACAACATCGTGGGGGAGGGAATCGTGTCGGTTCCTTTCTGTTTTTTTAGCCCATACAGAGTTTCAAAAACGCTTCCTTGCTCATTCCTGCAATACCCAGGTTCTCTGCTGTTCTGCCCTCTGCAATATCGTCCACAACTGCTCGCGCAAGGCATACAACAGAGTCAATCACAGGTGTCTGCACACCGGCTACCTGTGCCATTGCACGGAATGCCTCCAAGGCATAGGGAATGTCCTCCTGAAAATATCTTGTTTTCATGGTCTTCTGCCCACCGATACCATCATACGCATTACAATTCGTAATGACTTCATAGGCATTGCTGCCTTCCGTTGGATACATTCCTTTAAATTCCTCTACAAAACTTCTGACTGCAATGCCAAACGCATCAGCAATCGCAACACGTTCCCGATCCATTGCATCCATCAATCTTCCCTGCGTCGGGGTCATATCCAGATAATATCTGAAATCAAGCCCCCGTTCAATCACATTGGTATACAGCAATGTCGGGCCGGGATGCGCAATCGCATTCAAATTGTCCAATGTTACGCGAATGACATCGTAAGAAAAGTCAATTTCAGGAATAATATCTGCAAATAATTCTGCAAATGCCTGATTATCTTTGGCAGGCAGTGCCGCTGCGGTAAATTTTGTTTTCTGTCCGGAAACATTCACTCTGCCTACTTCAACCATTCTACAGGCAAATAACAATGTCGAGGTGCATGCCAGCTTGACATCCGCCTTGCAGCCATTCTCATCCAGAGCTTTCTTTGTTTCCAGTATCCCTAAGCCTGCTGCCGGATTCAGAACAAGATACTGTCCATCCTGTAAATATGGTGCCATTTTTTCCGCAGTGCTTTTGTGATAAATAGAAGGAAGTGTTACCAAAATCACTTCCGCATCCTGCAAAGCAGCTTTCATGTTTGTTGTTGCCAATGCAATTTTGCCAAAGCCTGTTATATCTGCATGTCCTTCCAGTAAAATACCACCCAAGGCATTGAGCTTATCTACTGTATCCTGCATAACATCATAAATTTTTACGGTATGCCCCTTTAAGGATAAATATGCTGCAAATGCCTGTCCGCCATTGCCTGCACCGATAATTGTAATTTTTTTCATAGTAACCAGAACCTTTCTACACATTAAATTTCTTATATCAATTTAAAATTCAAATAGATTGTTCATTTGTACTACAATTAAACTTATTGTTATTATATCCGCATTCTATATAAAAAGTCAAGCTATTTTTATCATATTTGTACTACAGCAGTATATTCGTACAAATTGCTTGCTTTTTCCTCTTTACAACTGTATAATTATAAAGAAAATACCTAAAACAAATGAAAGTAAATTTATATAATGTGAAGGATGATATGATGATACCCAAAATAAAAAAAGTAAATCTCAGTACGCAGCTTGTTGATACCATAACCGCTCTAATTGAAAACGGCACCTGGAAATTAGGGGATAAGCTGCCCAATGAAGTGGAATTGGCCGCCTCCTTTGAAGTCAGCCGAAATATTATGAGAGAATCCATGAAAATTTTGGAGAACTTCGGTATTCTGGAGTCCAAAACCGGTATTGGTACCTTTGTTTCTCAAACCGCGCTGAGCGCAATTCATAATATGCGTTTCTTCGATGAATTAAAAAACAACTCAACGGTAGATATGATTATGGAAACGCGCATTATCATTGAACCGGAATTGGCATACCATGCAGCATTGCGCGCAACAGATGAGGAAATTGAAATTCTGCAGGATCTCTTTATGGCAAATGATAAAGGAAATCGAGAAAAATTTTTTAAAGAACATCACGATTTTAATTTCCATTTGTTCCTTGCAAAATGCAGTAAAAATACGATTTTGGAAAATCTGCTTTTTACCATTCTGGATCAGCTGAAAGCAAGTGAATACTTGAAATTTAACCAACATGTTGAGCTTGAGGCATCTACGAATTCCTATGAAAACCACAAGGAAATTGCAGCAGCAATCATCAATAAGGATCCTCTGCTCGCAAAAGAATTGATGTTTCATCATTTATCCGTCAGAATGGATACCATCAATTCGTCTTATAATATAGACCTCGCAATGTCTAAAAAAATCAGAGAAGAACGATCCGAAGAATAAAGCGTTTTCATTTCTACGCATAAAAGTGCCCCCTATTATTAGATAGAATAGAATACTATACCATCTAATACTAGGAGGCATTATAATGTCATTTTTATGATTCCAGATATCTTTTTCATATTAGCCTTTGCGATATTGTATGTTTTTCCTGATTCATTCACTCAATCATTGTTTTTCAGAATCTTTTCTCACCATCCGATAAAACGTCGTTTTACTCACGCCCAGTAGCTGCATTGCCGCAGTGGCGGTAATTTCTTTTTCTTTCCATCTTTTGATCACCTTTTCTGTATCAGGATGGATTTTCGCTTTTCTTCCGCGATACTTGCCCTGTTTCTTTGCTTCTGCAATGCCTTCTCTCTGGCGTTGGAGAATATATTCCCGCTCCAGTTCGGCAACGGCGGCAAAAATCGTCAGCATAAATTTTCCTGCAGGAGTAGAGGTATCAATAGATTCCTTCTGAGAAATAAATTCAACCTCTTTTGCTGTGAGCTGTTCGACCAGTTCCAGAAGGTCTTTTGTATTCCTTGCGAAGCGGCTGATTGATTCCACAATGACTGTATCGCCTTTCCGCACATAGTGCAGCATTTTCTGCAGCTCCGGGCGGTTGGTATTTTTACCGCTGACCTTATCCATATAAATTTCATCCACGCCTAAGGCTTCCATCAGCGTTTTCTGCCGAATGGTATTCTGCTCCTGTGTACTGACACGAATATAACCGATTTTCATAAAGTTCCTCCTTACCGTATAAAAAATAAAGGAAAGGCACTGCCTTTCCCTTATCTTTCCTTTATCACAATTCAGTTTTTTTAACATTCACATCCATAGAAATAATCTTCCAGTTCTTCGGGACTAAAGCCCTCCTCCAGCAGATGCTCCACATCATCTGCGCAATAGCCGAACGCCCCGGCTACTGATTTCAATTCTTCGATGTAACTTGTCCCATAGTAGGCCTCAATATATGCCATATCATAGTTGCACCGCCAATTCCAAGGATGAGTGGCATAAGAATTATAACAGGAAGCTTTCAGGTGATCGTCGCAGAAGGAGTCTCTGGTAATGCTGCCGCTGCTGTCAATCTTGAGCAGCTCTCCGCAGGACACGTTGATTTTCTCAGGCTTCTCCAAGGGCAGATGCAGAGCATCCAATGCCTTTTGCAGAATCTCTTCCGTAGAGGCATAGAGATACATCCCTGTTTTGGGATAATGGTAAATGCAGAGAGGATTATCACCTTTCACAAAATAGAGGTTATTCTGCGTATCCATCACCGTAAACGCAAAAGAGCCCTCGACCTGTTCTGCCATTTCTTTTAGGCTGTTCAAGTCAAGGGCTCTGTTCTGCTCCAGCAGCTGCACCGCCACATAGCTGTCCGTCTGGATTTTTGACTTGGGCAGATGCTTTTTCTTCCGCAGGGATACATCATTCTGCAAAACACCGTTATGCGCGAGGGCAAAATCGTTATTTTGGATGCGTCCACGAAACGGATGATTATTGTAGTTTCGCTTGGCACTGCCCTGCGTTGTCATGCGGGTATGCCCCATAATCAGATTTGCCCTTTCGGGGATACGAAACCGCATCCGATGCGCCGCAACAGGGCGTTTATAGATATGTAATCTGCCGCCGGTCTGGTAAGCAATACCTGTCGCATCCGTTCCTCTTGCTTCGCAGAAGGCAGACAGCACAGAAATGATATGTGTTTTCTGCCAGCTTGTTAATTTCTTCTTATAGTCCATCATTCCATAAAGACAACACATCAGATTTCCTCCTCCGTTTCCATAGGTTCATTGATATACAATCTTCTTTCTTTTAAATAGCGAATCAGCTCGGGATATGTTTCCTTCGGGATGTCCGCCACGAAACTGCTCCACGATAAGTTTCTGATTTCCTCGTCAGAAAAGACAAGCGCCACATCACAGATATGATTGACCATCTGCAATGTGGCGATAAAGGTGTTATATTTCAGGGTGCCGCGGAAAATGCGAAACTCTATCGTATTGTAATTCTGGAGATTGACACAGGAATATCGTCCGCCGCCATAGCCCTTCTTGGCATGGTCCAGAATGTCAGCAGGATGCTCCTTGTAGCCATATCTTGCCGCCCAACGCTTCATCTGATATTGCGTGCGGCGTGAAAATCGCAATAACTCATTCCAGTTCGCTTCCATGAAGTACAGAATTCTTGCGATACTTCTGTCCTGTACCTCTTCCGTAGCACCGAAAGCAGTGCGGTTGACATGGATATGTAAACCTGCGGTGTCTGTGCTGTGGGAGAGGTAGCCCAGTTCTACAGCACGATGCAGAATCTCATCCCAGGGGAATTCGTTGATGTGATAATCCAGCGTAAATGGATGCGATACGATTTCAAAGCCTTCCGAAAGCGAGCCGTCACTCTTGCAGTAGATGAACTCATCCGCTTCGCTGCTCGCTAATTTCAGCAGCTCCTTTGCATTGGCTTCCAGCTCGCCACCCTCGTCAATCTCCAGTTCCACACCAAAGAAGCGCATGCCCTCTCCGCGGAAGATGGGTTTTGGCTTGTAGGAATATGCGTGGATGCCGCTGCACCGCCGGTAGTTTTCCGCACAGTGATAGCAATAGGGTGTGTCCTCGTCATCGTCCATGTAGTAGACATCGCTTTCATAGAGAATTTCGTTGCAGTCACTGCATCTGGTGTAGTACATATCATAGCAGGACTGGCACAGGGGCGTAACCGCATCACCTGCGTTATCTCCACGCCAGATACGTGTGCCGCAATGCTGGCAGACCTCTGTTTCCTCCATCATGCAGTCTGTGCAGATCAATAATCCATCCATTTCGTTCTCTTCCGTGATTGGATGCTGTGTACCGCAAAGATCACAGTTGAATGTTGTTTCCATAAATATCCTCCTTATCTCTCTCACTCTTTGATTACAATAATATGGCTGCCGATTTTCAGAAACCGTTCTGGTTGTCCGTAATATTCGGTATATTTCTGTATCTGCTCGGGTGTCAGGTCTGTAAAGTTGTCACAATCCGCAGGCGCACCGCAAAGAAAACAGGTGCCGCAGATAATGTCATACGCTTCATCGGTTTCTTCGTTCCGCAGGGTGCGGTTATAGGGCAGTCCCATCAGCTTTCCTTCCTCGTTGCAGATGAGTGCAACTTCTTCCGGAAAAGGAAAAACAGCCTGTATCCTGCCGCCAACAACGGACTGCATGGATGCCAGACTGCTTTCGATTTCCACCACGACAGGCGCTTCATTTGGTTCCAGTTTTAAAACTTTCATTTTCATCATCCTTTAAAATAATGTCGACTGCTGCACATAAAGCTGCCGCAACGCCAGCAATCAATATACTCCAAATTTCTTTGGAAGCGGGGGTCAGTTTTTCATTGGCAAGTCACTCCTCTCTCTTTTTCATTTTTCCTTTTCGTTATCAAGCGGTTGCTCTGGTCTGAATGAAGCCCATTGCGATTTCCCAGAGGATGTCACGCAGAACAGTTAAAAGCAGTTTTAGCATGGATGTTCGCTCCTTTCGTTTTTTATCAAATCGTGCCGTTTTTCTGTTTTGCGGATCGACCATAGCGTTTTTTTCACGAAAAACAGAAAATTTTTATTCTTTTTCATTGCCAGTAATTGCGGTAAATCAGCTTTATCCTATAAAAAATACATGATTGTAAAAGTGCAAAATAACACGAAATAACACAAAACAGTCCTATAAAATACAGAACAATAACCTCATAGCAGATAAACATTTTAAGGAGGAATTTTTATGAATAAGAAGAACAACTACAGTCTTTTCGACCTAGATGAAATGGAACTTGAAAATGACTGTCTTAGTCCGAAAGAATGTATGAATTACCTGTACATTGGAAAATCGACCTTTTATAAACTGGTACACTCAGGAGAACTGCCAGCTTTTCGAATCGGAAAGCTCTGGAGAGTTCCAAAATCTTCACTACAGGTATTTATACATAGAAATATGTAACGGGCGGATGGGCAGATGGGCAAATTAAAACTATTTTATAGGGATATATCCTGTTAAAAACCCTGTAAATCCTAATTTATACCTGCCCATCTGCCCATCTGCCCTTTGTCAGTTGAAACAAATATTCCCTTTTTAAAAAAGTAATTTGAAAACTGGAAAATTAGTTACAAAACAAAAAATGACAGAGATTCAGCATAAAGTATATCCTTACATTAGAATCTCTGTCATTTTTTGTTTTGTAAAAGGCTACTTCAATCTATCAACCTTAATACTTTTGGCTACGCGTTCAGAAATTTTAGAATCCATACTCGGATATTTTCTCAGCCAGTGCATACAATATTTATTTACTCTGCTCTCTATCTTCTCTTGTAACTCAGAATCAGAGCAGACATTACATAAACTTTTCATTTCTTCTATTTCAAAATTAAGTTTCAATTCGTCACATAGTAATATCCAGCTTTGTAAGTGATCAGGGGCACAGGCAAAAGAAGTCCTCTCTACACTTTTATTTTGATTGCTAAAGTGTTCAGAGAGAACCTCATCCCAAGTGGCAAAAATATCAATGATAAAGTCTAATGAATACTTCGTATTTCTAAAAGTGTGATTCATGGGTGCATAGAGTTGCCCTTTAGCTATTTTTTTCACTTTTTTATAATAACGTTCAAGATGGTTTTGTTGTTTTTCTGCTTCTATTTCCGGCATAATATAATACCTCTTAGAATTAACACTATCGCTGGATTCAAGCTTAGATTCATCCCGCCCATAAAAGCTATGTACGGTTTGCGGAAAATGGAATCGATCCTTTAAACGTGATAACTGCTCTTTGTTACGTTCACTCTTACACATTTGTTGATTCAGCAATTTACCAATTCCCACAAATTCATTATCATTTTTAGCTTCAGGAATTTCCAATCCGCAAAACCAATCATCTGTATAGCTATATTTTTTATTATTTTCTTTTAAGCTCTTAAGATAAGAAGAGACAAATTGATTTTTAGGAAAATTATAAATATATGCAGTTAACAGGAACGGCAATAGCTCACATACGTTTTTGTTGGTTATATCTATCATTTGACAAAGGCCACATTCCCATCCCGAAAAATTTTCTTCCAGTTCCTCTGATATAGTATCTTCTTCAAACTTCTTATAAAACGCCGAAATACATTCCTGAAGTTCTTTTCCATAGCTATTTTGATGATATAGAGATTCGTCTTCACTTGCCGCCCATTTGGAAAGCTTATTCTGAATACTGTCATCACAATTTTTCTGCTTTATTCTCGCAGAGTTTAATATTTTATCATAATTATTCATAATCCACAAGACACCAACCCTTCATTTTTTCCAATACTAAAAATTTTCATTTTCTTTTTTGTTTTATAATTCACCTTTTATTTAGGCACATTTTCTTTTTTGTTTTATAATCCGCCTTTTATTTAGGCAAAAATATCAACAAATTTTCATTTTAAACAATATCATTTCGTTTATTATACACTAATTTTAAGCAAATGAAAAGTTTTCAAACTATAAAAACAGACCCCCGGTGTATTAGAAATAAGATCTTCATTTGATATAGTAATGGCGTAAAAACTCTTACAAAGCAAGGAGGTGTAATCTATGATCCAAAGCATTTACGCACCAACCCCCAAGGATCAAATGGATAGATGGGCGCTTAAAGCTATTTTTATCCAAATATCTGCGATAGGATTTTGGGAAAATTTGATTTATCTCTATCTATCTGGGTATCCCCCCTCAAAACCTACACAGTATCAACAATAAGCAATGATTAAGTAATCAAATAGTAAGAAGGAGGACATTATGATGCAGATTTATAACAAACTTACTGTTAGCTACGCAGTATCGGAATTCGGAAAAGGAAAGGCTGGGACTTGTGCCCTCGTTAAATGTGATGACGGATCTGTTTATTTCGCAGGCTTAGGTATTATGCAGCGCCGAGTATTAAAACTCTGGCTGAAGGTCGGTGATCAATGTTATGACGAACAGACTTTCAACAGTTATATCATCATGCGTAAGAACCATATTGCAAAAGAGAGACCAGCTTGGCTTGTTATAGCTGATAAGAATTACCAGGAATTGTATAATTCAGAAAATTCGAAACAGCCTATCTGTTGCATTGCAATCATTGATCTTTCGAAAAAGGATATCGAAAACTGCGCAGATTCTAACCTCGCAAAAACGCCTTTTTGCTTAAGAGCAGAATTTAATCCGAACTGTGCTGAAGTTGTCCTTGTTCAAGATCCGGGGATCTTTCGCATGTGGATTACAGAGGGAAACGCAATGTACGCAGAAGCACATTGCGATGTGAAAACAGAAGCAGCCTTTACTTCTCAGTCTCCAGAATCCAATCCTGGTATTACAGACGACCCTGTCCCAGCACAGCTGCTTCTTCTGAACAACAGGAGACTTATACAAGCCATTACTGGCAGAGCATTTAAAATGAGGTGTTTATATGGACAAACGTTTTCAAATGCTAAACTCAGGGAATAACCAGTATCAAGAAAATAGCAACTACGATCCCGAAAGTATAGAGGTTACTCTCTGCATCGAAGAAGCGGAACCTGAATTTCCGCTCCAAACTCTACCGTTTGGAAAACCAGATGTTACTTACGGCGTTCCAGAGCCAACTTCTGCTGTACCTGCATCGGATGCATATGTAACAAATTTCTTTCAGGAATATGCCCATAATGATACTCGGAATCCACTTCCTGGTATCCTAATTCACACATTAAGTTCCTTGCCATCAGAAGAAGATGATGGCAATTATGCCCCTGAAAACGTAGAAGTTACTCTCTGCATCGAAGAAGCGGAACCTGAATTTCCGCTCCAAACTCTATCGTTTGGAAAACCAGATGTTACTTACGGCGTTCCAGAGCCAACTTCTGCTCTGTCGATATCAGATGATTTTACAAAAAATTTCTTTCAGAAGCAAACCCAGGATTCTGAGAAAATTCCGGATATATCACAGGGTCTGGCGAAAAAACAGGACAATCTAAATCTGGTTTCCCTGAAAGACTTTGCAAAAGAGAAGTTGACTCTGATGGTATATCAGGGAGACCTCTGTGAATTTTCATCCCCTTGCTGGAATCGTCTGAACGCCCATGAAAGCCGTGTACGCTTACACAGTTTATTCTCAGAAAATCATTTGGACTTCTGCATGACCCGGCATGAATATCAGGAAATCTACGAGCTGTTGCTCATTGATTCTACCATTCAGCAGCAAGAGGAATTTCCGCCCACATTACACAAGCTAAACCTCAAGGATGGAACGTTGGATCTCGAAACCATGGAGTTTTACCCACATTGTCCAGAAGATGGATTCTTTCATTTTCTGAATATCTCCTATAAGAAATTGAGCCATGCGACCGATGGACCTGTCTTTGAACAGTTTGTGGAGGATATCAGTGCCAGAAATCCGGATATTCGCCGCCAGCTGTTGGAGCTCATCGGTCTGGCAATCACCGGATACGAAGCGAAGGTATTCTATGCATTACTCGGACCTTCCAACAGCGGAAAAACGCAGTTCTCGAGATTTCTGGGTGAACTTCTAGGGCATGATCAGGTCGTCAATATTTCCGGTATTCAGGAATTGGGGAGTAAGTTTGCGATGGCAAATATCGAAGATAAGCGTATTTGCTTATGTCCAGATTTACCAGATGCGCCCCTGCCTGCCGCCGCGATCGGCACAATCAAGCAGGCCGTCGGGAACGATTCCATAAAAATAGAGGCGAAATACAAAAATCCGAAAACGATTTATAAAAAACCTCTGTATATTTTCGTTGGAAATCACCCTATCCGCATTCCCAACATGTCCAACGAGGATGCTCTGCTCAACCGTATGGTTATCATCCCCTTTGCAGCGGCAGTCCCAGAGGAAAGAAGAAAGGAACAGCTCTATCGGCAGCTGTTGCTTGAAGCACCGTATATTGTTTCACAAGCAATCGATGCTTACAGAGACCTGATGGAAAACAATTTTTCTGTAACACGGACACAGATTCCACCCGAATATCAGACAGAGGACTCCAGGAAATCAGTCGTCTTTATAACTGATTTTATCCGGAACTGTTGTATTCTGGATGAGGATGCAGAAACATCCACAAATGAGCTCTTTCAGACATATCAGGAAAAATGCATTACGGAAGGGCAGGAAATTCTGAATCGAACAGAGTTTAGCCGTACCCTTTCCGGAATCATAAGAAGCATGCCCTCTGTTTCGCCGATCAAGCGTACAAATGGGCAGGATTCTCGAGGATACAGAGGAATTCGGCTAACAGACTGATGGTTTAACCAAAAACACGCAATCTTTCTTAAGACAATCAAAATTTCCACAGGTATTCAAATAGGACATTTGAATACCTGTGGACTCTCCTGACATAGACCCAGACAATGTTCTCCGAAAAACAGGCTGGGCACCAATCGGGCACCATTGTATGCAGGTCTATGTATAAAACGAATTTCAAAACCATAGAGCACATAAGAGCAAAACGTGGAAATTCGGTACAAACTTGCTGTAATCATCCCAATGTGCTTCTGTTCTCTATCAACATAATATAAATTATTTGTGCATATATCATGAGATTTCAAGTCGTATTGCTAAAGGCTTCTGATCTGCAAAATACGAGTCCTTAGCAAAGTGAGATGGCAGGAATTTTATTATAAAATTATCCATATCTAAATTTACATCGAAACATTGGCGCAAAAACCAATTCCCTGAGCCCTTCCTGACATCATTTTGGAACCATATGCAGAATCGGTTCCCAGCCTGAAGAAAGGATAGGAGCATTTGCACACAGAAAAATCTCAGGCTCCTTGTTATAACCATGAAAAATTTTACTTCGGAAGAAATCTTGCAGTTTGCAGAGTCCAATGGTATGCTTAACAGGGGAAATGTGGAACGCGCGATTGATATGCAAAAACGCGAAGCGTATCTAAGTAAACATACACAAAAAATCTGGCAAGGGAAAGATGCCTTCTGGCGTACTTATCTTCCCTATGGCAAAAATGGTCGAACCTTAATCAAACGGAAAAGCGAAAACTCCCTTCATAATGAGATCATTTCCTTCTACAGAAATTTAGAAGAAAATCCCACGATTGAGGATGTCTTCTCTGAATGGAATGACAGGCGATTATCTCTGGGAAAAATAAAAAAATCAACCTATGAACGTAATCTCAGAATTTTCCGGCGGCATTACAGCACCTTTGGCAAAGAGAAGCTGAAGCACCTGGACAAGCGTGATCTTATTGACTTTCTGGAAGAGCAGATATCTACCTATCATCTGACTGCTAAGAGCTTTTCCAACCTGAAATCTCTCACCAGAGGTTTCCTGAAGCGGGCAAGTGCAATAGATCTCATCGGTTTCACCGCAGAGGATGTATTTCAACGTCTGGATCTGACCGATACTACGTTCAAAAAAACAATCAAAGAGGATTACCAGGAGGTCTACAATAATCAGGAAATGCAGTTGATTCTGGATTATCTGATGAAAAATCCCGATTCTACGAATCTGGCTATCTGTCTGATATTCGTAACAGGTCTTAGAGTTGGCGAACTGGTTGCCCTGAAGCCCGAAGATTTTGATGAACTCTCTGTAAAGGTCAGAAGAACGGAAACCAGATACAAAAACGAAGCGGGAAAAACCATTTATGAAGTAAAGGATTTTCCGAAATCCGCAGCAGGTGTCAGAACCATTCCGGTTCCTGCCGATTATGCCTGGCTCCTGAAAAGAATCCGCCTGTTGCATCCTTTCGGAGAATACGTCTTCATGGGACGAAGCGGACGGCTGACAACAAACAGCGTCCGTTCCAGACTTCGCACCATTTGCCGAAAACTGGAGATTTATCCGAAATCTCCCCATAAAATCAGAAAAACCTATGGCTCTATCCTGCTGGACAACAACATAGACCATAGGTTAATCAAGGATGTTATGGGGCATACAGATATTCTCTGTACAGAAACGCATTACCACCGTAACAGAAAAACGATTGAAGTAAAACAAGATATTTTGAGCCAAATCCCGGAATTCCGGGCAAATTAAGCCCTCGTTGATTACCTTTTTGATTACTCCAAAAAGTGGAAGCCTTGAAAACCCCATGTTTTCAAGGCTTCTGAATGGAGATGAGGGGAATTGAACCCCTGTCCGAAAACCCATCCATAAGAACTTCTCCCATCACAGTCAGTCTTTTTCCATTCCCTCGTTGCAACGCCGATTGACAGGCTTTACCCCTCAGTAGCTTCATGAATCTTTCCCTGCCGCAAAGCTTAGGCAGAAAAGTGCCCCACCAAGTCGATGCCGGATTCTTCAGCGGTGAGAAACCGAAGGCCGACAGGCGCCGTTAATTAGGCAGCCAGTGCAAAATTATTTTTGTCGTTTCTTTTTAAAAAAGGTTCCAGCTTGATGACGCGGTTCACTGGTCCGCGGATGGCTATTCCTACTTTCAAGACTCCCGTCGAAACCATTGCATCCCCGTAAATCGTGAAACTTCACGCCTTTTCGGTGAAATGGCTGTAAACGACAAACTTATAAAGTAAGATTTCTGATTTTAAAATCCTTTTCCGCCTGACGGCGCATATCATTCTTTGCAATGGTGTCTCTCTTGTCATAGAGCTTTTTGCCCTTCGCCAGAGCAATGTCCACCTTCACATAGCTGCGGTCGAAGTATACCTTCAAGGGAACAACCGTATACCCTGCCGCACGCACCTCATGGTCCCACTTGCGAATCTGCGCTTTATGCAGCAGAAGCCTTCTGGGGCGAAGCGGGTCTTTATTAAAGATATTCCCCTGCTCGTATGGGCTGATGTGCATGTTGTAGATGAAAGCCTCTCCATCCTTAATCTGGATGTAGCTTTCCTTCAGGCTGCACTTACCCATGCGCAGACTTTTTACCTCTGTCCCTGCCAGAGAAATGCCTGCCTGTATGGTTTCTTCAATGAAATAATCATGATATGCTTTTTTGTTTTGTGCAATCAGCTTTGTTCCTTTTCCTTTTGCCATACAGAATCACCTCCCCGACAATCTTCTATTGCAGAAATAACTATATCATATTCTATCAAAAAAATCAAATGACGATTCGGTTACAAATATTTCATTTTATTTACAAAAAACTTCCTTTTAAGATATCCCTCCTGTTTCTTACACTTTTCTTACAATCTTCCCATTTTTCACACAACCCGTCTTTTTTCTGTTACACTAAATCATAACAGACACTTGTATCTCTGCCATAGAAAGAGAGGCTTTTTTATGACAACAGACGTAATTCTTTCCACCGAAACAAACGAAACGCAGACACCATTGAAAGCACCCTGGCGCAGATTTTTCGCACGCAGTCTTGACCTTGGGCTGCTTGCCACGCTTCTTAACCTTTGTCTTTCCTTTTTTTCTCCAATGAAGGCAAGCAATTCCTCTTTCGCATGGACGCTTCTGGAAACCTATCTCTGCTGGCTGTTTCTCTTCCTTTTAGAGCCGCTGTTTCTTTCCAAATGGGGCAAAACTCCCGGCAAATGGCTCTTTGGGCTTTCCGTTCATCAGAAGGATGGCAGTCTTTTGACACGCTCACAGGCATTTGAGCGTCTTGTCAAAATTTTCTATGTGGGCGAAGGCTATGCCATCCCGTTTTACAGCCTGTATCGCAATTATAAATGCTACGAAATCTATACCGAAGAAGGAACTCTGCCTTGGGATAATGACCTTTGCTATGAAGTAAAACCGTTCCGTCTGCGTTCTGCCTTCGGCTATATTGTCATCGTGCTGTTTGCAGGCATTTTCACATTTCTCATCCATACCTGGACGATCCTTCCCAACGGCAACACTCTGACCGTTGCGGAATTCTCAGAAAATTATAATCATCTTCTGGAATATGCTGAACTGGATACCCTTCCTTCGCTGACGAAGGACGGCAAATGGAAGGAAGGCGAAGATGACCTCTCATTTCTGATTTTTCTTCCGAATGCTGTCCGCTCTGAGCCTGTCATTCAAGAGGAAAACGGAAAACTATCTTCCTTTTCCTATACCCTCACGGATACCGAGGGAGATATTCTTTCCCCTTTGGAGCAAAATCCCCTGCTCGCCATGGCACTCCTGCGTACGCAGATTGATTTTCTCCATCCGGATTTAGAACGAATCAGCGGTCAGCTTCTCTCCTCCGATGATACACAGGAGCCACAGCGGATTTCCTCCGTCCTCAACTATATGGATAGACACCCCTATTGCAGTTACACCATCGAAACAGGCAACCTCCGCATCATACAGGAAATTACACTGGTTGGCTACAATGTGGATAAGCACAATAGTTATTCCATCGGTCCGGATGAGGATGCAAAGGAAACCTACTATTCCCTTACCTTCACATTGGAACAACATTAACTTCCTACAGAAAAAGGTCAGACCGATTTCTCTCAGTCTGACCTTTCTTTTTTGTTCCTGATTTATTTATTCCTGAAAATCCTCATTTTCTTCCTCAAAGACAAAATCAATCGTCCCCATCATGCGGTCTACCTTTGCCACAGAAACAACGACCTTATCCCCCAGACGATAGCTTTTCTTCGTCCGTTTCCCGAACACAAGCATTTTCTTTTCATCAAATTCATAATAATCATCATCCATCTGGGAAAGTGCCACCATGCCCTCAATGGTATTCGGCAGTTCCACATAAATCCCCCAGTTCGTCACACCGGAAATGATGCCCTCATAAATCTGACCAACCTTATCCTCCATGAATTCCACCTTTTTCAGTGCATCCGTATCCCGTTCCGCGTCCTCCGCAACGCGTTCCTGCTTGGAGCAATGCTTTGCCCAATCGGGCATTTTTCTGCGATAATAGGCAGATGCCTTTTCATCCAGTTCTCCATGGAGCATTTTTTTAATCATGCGGTGAATTTCCAAATCGGGATATCTGCGAATCGGAGAGGTAAAATGGCAATAATATTTTGCCGCCAACCCAAAATGTCCGCCGTTTTCCGCCGTATATCTGGCCTGCATCATGCTCCGCAGCACCATTCTCGTTATAATACGCTCCTCATCGGTATCCTCCGCCTTCTGCAACACCTTCTGCAGCTCTCTCGGATGAATCTCCCCGTCCTTTTTCCGCAGATAATAACCAAAGCCACGCAGGAACTGCTCCATTTTTTCCAGCTTATCCTCATCCGGCTCCTGATGGCTGCGATACATGAACGGCATTTCCTGCCAGAAGGAATTTTCCGCGATTGTTTCGTTGCACACCAGCATAAATTCCTCAATCATGTTTGTCGCAATGCTTTTTTCATAAGGCTTGATGTCAATCGGCTTTCCGTTTTCATCCAGAATGATTTTCGATTCGGGCAAATCAAAATTCACAGACCCGCGTTTTCTTCTTTTTTCTCCCAGAATCTGCCGCAGCTCCTCCATATCCTCCAGCATGGGCAGAATTTCCGCATACTGCTCCAATAACGCAGGTGTTCCGTCCTCCAGAATCTCGCGCACCGCCGTATAGGTCATGCGGTAATCCGAATTGATGACGCTCTCCAGAATTCTGTGGCTTACCACCTCGCCTCTGCCGTTCACTTCCATCAGACAGCTTAGTGCAAGCCGATCCACATGCGGATTCAGCGAACAGATTCCGTTACTCAGCTTATGCGGCAGCATAGGAATCACACGGTCAACCAGATAAACGCTTGTTCCTCTGGCATAAGCCTCCTTATCCAGCGCCGTATTCTCCCGCACATAATGCGAAACATCCGCAATATGCACGCCCAGTTCAAAATTGCCGTTCCCCAGTCTTTTCAGAGAAACCGCATCGTCTAAATCCTTCGCATCCGCGCCGTCAATCGTAATCGTCAGCAGGTCGCGCAGATCCTCTCTGCCCTTTTTGTCCGCCTCGGCAACCTCTGTCCCAAGGTGCTCAATCTCCGCATAAACCTCCTCCGGAAATTCCACCGCCAGTTCATATCTGCGAATCACCGAAAGAATATCCACTCCTGGGTCATTGATATGCCCCAAAATTTCAATGACCTTTCCCTCCGGATTGCGTCTGTCCTCGCCGTAATCCGTAATTTCCACAACGACCTTATGCCCCGTCACGGCACCCTTTGTGTTTTCTCTGGAAATAAAAATATCCTTCGCAATCTTCTTGTCATCCGCTACCACAAAGCCATAGCCCTTGCTGCCTGCCTCAAATGTGCCAACAATCCGCTGCTGTCCTCGTTCCAGAATCCGTACAATTACGCCATCTGCCTTTTTGCCCTTTTCCGCCTTATGCAGCATCTTATACAGCACTCTGTCCTTCTGCATCGCGCCCATCGTTTCGCTCGCCGGAATAAAAATATCCTCGCCTCCTGCGTCGGGTGTCACAAATCCAAACCCTCTGGCGTGTCCGATAAATGTCCCCGTTGCCATCTGCAAATCCTTCGGCGAAGCCAGCTTACCCTTCTTTGTTTCAAATACACGTCCCTCCGCAATCAGCTCATTGATAAGGTTCTCAAATTTTTCTCTGTCCTCCTGCGGCACAGAAAGCATCGCGCGCATATCTCTGCGCTTTATGGGAACATATCCTTCGCTTTCCATATATGCCAGAATCCGTTCTTTTCTTTCCTTTAAAATGTCCGTCTCGTCCATGTCCTTCTCCTTATGCTTTCTCATGCTTATCCTGCCCAAAAGCTCTCTGTCCTATCAATCCCATAAACCTATAAAAAAAGATGCCCCCGAAAAGGCATCTTCTTCTGCATTTGTTAACCTACCAGGTTAATGATGAGCGCAAGAATCATGAACAGTGCGCCGCCGATTTTTGTATATCTTTCCAGTGCGCCTTCCACAGAATTCCCTTTGTTCTTGCTCCAGTAAGTATCACTGCTGTTGCCGCTTACTGCGCCCAGACCTGCGGAACGCTTGGACTGCATCAGAATGATTGCTGCCAGAATCACCGCAAGAATCATCAAAATAACTGTTAATACCATACCGATTGTAGACATGCCAAAACCTCCTGTATTTTCACTCCGCCGAGTGGAATCTCGTCACACTTGGGGACATTTCTCCCCACTATTTCTGTATTGTAGCACATCTTCTCATTCTCTGCAACAGTTTTTCGCCCGAAACTGCACTGTTTCCTTCCTCCTCCGGCAAAATTTCAAAGGGAATCCCGCCGTAGGTCAGCCCTTTTTCCTTCATCTCACCGTGCCGCATTCTGTGCAGCTTCCCATGCGTATTCACATTCAGATTCACCTGCAAAACCAGATTTGCCGGAATAATTTTCCGCAGATGCTTCTGCAAAAACTCCCGTTTTTCCTTCACGCATAATTCCAGTACTAGCCGCAGTCTGTAGCTTTCCCTCTCCAGTGTACCGGTATAATTTCCCGCACCCACACACCCGTCCAGCCAGTCCTGCAAATGAAAATAGGTATATGGACTGCGGCTGCACCAGCGCGAAAGGATTTCCTCCCGCAGCTCCTCTGTTTCCATCTGCTCTGCCCCGAAAAAGCCCATCATCCCTGCCAGTCGCAGAAGACCGCTTTTTTCCGCTGTCAGAATCCATTGGTTTCGTTCCAGTGTCTCTTTTGCTGCCGCCGCTTCTTCCAAAATCGTCCCCTCGATTTCTCCCAGCTTCCGAAACTCTCTCAATTCGCTCACCGTACACGGGCAGTGCTTTTCATATCTGTTCTCCGTCATTGCTTCACCTCAATTTCACCCAGCACAGGCACATCATTCGCCCCCAGAATCAGGTTGCCGCTGCCGCCGTTGATGCCGCAGTCCGAAACATCCACCACACCATCTGTCTCCAATGCCCTTGATTCCAGATGGCTGATGCGAACCGTCAGAAAGTCGCTGTCCGCCCAGTTCTTCCGCAGCTCCTCAAAATATGCCGAAAATCCCTCCGTCAGCTTCGTCAGAACCGTTCCCTTCGTCACATCCTCCGCCACAGAAAGCTGCAGCGCAATATTGCAGCGCACCTCTGTCACTCCTTCCACCGTTACCTTATGCCCAATCGGCGCAATTCCGTAGCCCTCCCCCTTGCTTTCGGGGTCAATCTCCTTCTGCAATGCCGCCAGCTCTGTTTCCGTCGGTCTGCGCCATCCCTGGTCAATCAGCACCAGCTTCACCGTGCCGCCTCCGTTCCACGCGGGATAAACCTTCAGTCCGCCCACATTCTGCATCGCGTTCACCTTCCTCTTGTAGTCCGCAATGTTTCCGCCGAAGGCATCCGCATCAAAGCTTGCAAAAAAGCGTTTGCGCAGCTCTTCGTCACCTTCCGCATCCTCGCCGTCCGTCCGCAGCTCCTCCAGTGTTGCCTTCGCTAAATCGGGCATCGTTTCCAAGGGCAGCAGCTCCCCCAGATACACATTGCCGCACGCCCCCTCTGTTTCACATTCCAGAATATATCTTCCGTCTGTCTCTCTCCCCAGTACGATATATTTATATTCCTCCAGTGCAAATCTTGTCCCGTTTTCCACAGGATATACCGCTCCGTCCGCATCCAGAAAACGCCCGTAAAAGGTTGCCTTCACCGCGCCCTTTCGCAGCATTCCCCTCTCTGCCGCCCGTCTGGTCAAATCCTCGCCCACAGCCGTATCCGCAAAGGTTCTGTCCGCCAGCAAATCCAAATCTGCGTAAAATTGCGCCGTTTCCGCCGCATTGGGTGCCAACGCGTCATAAATCAGGCTGCCCTGCCGCTTGTCCCTTCTGTCATCAATCCTGTCCAGCTTTTTCTCCATCAGTTCCTCATAGCTTACCGCCATCATATATCCACCGTCCTCTCTGCCGTCACTTCCCCGAAAATCGTATATACCGTAAATGCCGCCGTCACGCTGTCCTTTTCCTCCCGAAAGGAAAAATCCGTCACCGCCGTCACCCTGTCATCCGCAAGCAGGGCATCCTCAATCCGCCTTTTCAGCTCCGGAATCACATACGATACATTCTTCCCGTATAAATTCTCCAGCTCTACGCCATAATTCCAGTCATAAACCGCATAACGATACCGCTCCGTCTGCAAAATTTTAGAAACCGCCTGCCGCATCGCGTCCAGTTCATCTGTCTCGCCACGCACCTCTGCCTTCTCCTCGTTGATTCTCCATGTCAGGCTCGGCATCGTCCTTTTTTCCAGCTTCTCCATGTCAATTTCCGTTTCCTGTATCGGTGTCATCCTATCCTTCCTTTCGTACTCTCCCAAGCACCAAATATTGCTGTCCGCCGTCTGCCCGCAGCAGTGCCACCGCCTCTCCTGCCTGCAAAGCTCTGCTTCGCTTCAGTCGATATGCACGCCAACTGCCACCCTCAATCTGTATACTGCCCGTTTCCTCTGCCTGCAAAACATCCTCCGTCAGCACCAGAAACGCCTCTGTCAGCTCCAGTCCTTCCTCCAGTCGAATTGTCAGCGGTGCCGCCTTTGTCACTGTTCCTACGCAGAAATCCGCACCCTTCTCCGCCGCATCCAGTGCCAATTGTTTGATAATCTCAAGCATCCCTTCTCCTCCTTATCGTCTCAGCCGCCTGCCGCTTGCTTCCCTTTCTTCCCAGAGCCGCTTCGTCATCTCGCGCATCAGCCGTTCTATATCAATCTCCGCACCCTTTGCCTGCTCCCGTTCCTT